>Ga0209358_10001542_pt1 | contig 18145 bp, 17 predicted proteins | sample LauGreFa1BDMLBSN_2_FD_187574 | JGI IMG/M metagenome (GOLD analysis project Ga0209358, IMG submission 187574) | Freshwater lake microbial communities from Lake Michigan, USA - Fa13.BD.MLB.SN (SPAdes) (version 2) | ecosystem: Environmental > Aquatic > Freshwater > Lake | place: Lake Michigan, USA... | reverse complement strand
CGCTACATTTACAGTAAATAAAGCAACACCAACAATAACAAACTTTTCAATCCCTGCTAAAACCGTTGGAGATGCTACTTTTCAAATTATTGATCCCAGTTCAAATAGTAATGGTTCATTTAGTTACGCGAGTTCAGATCCTTCAGTAGCAACTATTGTTAATTCCACTGTAACAGTTGTTGGTGCTGGAAGTTGTACGATTACAGCAAATCAAGCAGCAACAGCAAATTACAGTTCAGGTTCAGCATCCGCTACATTTACAGTAAATAAAGCAACACCAACAATAACAAACTTTTCAATCCCTGCTAAAACCGTTGGAGATGCTACTTTTCAAATTATTGATCCCAGTTCAAATAGTAATGGTTCATTTAGTTACACAAGTTCAGACCTTTCAGTAGCAACTATTTCTGGATCCATAGTAACTATTGTTGGTGGCGGAAGTTCAACGATTACAGCAACTCAAGCAGCAACAGCAAATTACAATTCAGTAACAACAACCACTCAATTTCAAGTAAATAAAGCAACACCAACAATAACAAACTTTTCAATCCCTGCTAAAACCTTTAGCGAATCACCTTTTCAAATTATTGATCCCAGTTCAAATAGTAATGGTTCATTTAGTTACACAAGTTCAGATGAATCAGTAGCAACTATTTCTGGATCCATAGTAACTATTGTTGGTGGCGGAAGTTCAACGATTACAGCAAATCAAATAGCAACAACAAATTACACTTCAGGCTCAGTAACCACTACATTTCAAACAAAACCAACAATTTCTGGTGTAACAAATACAGCAACTGGTAATTATAACGAGATTTCTATTGTTGGAACCAACTTTGTAGCTGGAGATACTGTTTTCTTTAATGGCTCAAATACTTCACAACAATCCGTTACCGTGTCTAGTAATACATTAATAAAAGTGACAATGCCATCTGATTCAAATTATAATATTTCTTCGGCAATGGTTAGAGATATAAATAACAATAATAGTAACACTTTTACTCTTATATCCAGTTTACAAAGTTATTTTCAACCCACAATTTCTAGTGTAACAAATACACCAACTGGTAATTATACCGAGATATCTATTGTGGGAACAAACTTTGTAGCTGGAGATGTTGTTTCATTTGTTAATTCAGGTGTTTCCGTATCAGATTCACCTTCGTTTTTAAGTAATACATTAATAAAAGTGTCAATGCCATATGGAATAAATTATAATATTTCTTCGGCAACGGTTACACATCCAATTAATAGTATCAGTGCTTCTTATTCTCTTACAACCAGTTTACAAAGTTATTTTCCAATAATTAATAATGTGTATATATCTAATAATAGTTATAAATATATCTATATTGTTGGCACAAAATTTAAATCTGGAGATACGGTTTCATTTGTAGGTCCAGAGGGTGTTTCTACTAGTTCCTCGTATTCAGTGGAGTTTATCAATGCCGAATTACTAAAAGTAACAATGATTTCTCCGTACGATATCGATACTGTTAGGGTTACAGATATCTATGGTAATCCAAGTAATACGTTTACATTAACAACTGATTTAATAAGCAATATTTGTTTTATAGCAGGAACACCTGTTACAACAGACCAAGGTAATATTCCCATTGAAAAAATTGACACGTCGATTCACACCATTCGTAACAAGAAAATTGTGGCTATTACAAAAACGGTAACCCAAGATAAGTATTTGGTTTGTTTTAAGAAAGATGCACTAGGAAAGAATATCCCAAGTCAAAAAACGATTATCAGTAAAAACCATAAACTATTCTATAATGGCAAAATGAGAATGGCGAAAGAGTTCCTTAAAGATTTTGACAATGTGTCCAAGGTGAAATATACCAAACAACTCTTATATAATGTATTATTAGAAGAACATGATAAAATGATGGTAAATAATTTAATATGTGAAACATTACACCCGGAGAATGGTGTTGCAAAAGTGTATATGGCTCTACAAAATTTAGATACAGAAGACCAACAATTATTAATCCAAAAAATAAACGATCACGTAATAAAAAATAATGTATTCAATGGTAATAAAAAGGTTAGTAAATAATAAATAATAAATAATAAATAAAACTTTTAAATATTACAACTTATAAAATGCTAAATTCTTACATTGTTGTAAGAATTTAGAAACCCGTAAATTTCACAAATCACAGATATAAAATTACTCTACCCCTCAATTGTAAAAGAAATAGTTTATTTTAATTTTTTGAGTATTAATAAATAAATACATATATTAGTAATTATGCTATTTAAAATAAACGGAGAAAGAAATAGCGGAACAAATTTTTTAGATAGACTATTAAGAATAAATGATTTCCCAACATATGTTCACGAATATAAAGATAATATATGTTATTATTGGAAGCATGGTATTCCTGATGAAACAATAAAGAATAAAAATGAGAGAGTTATTGATATATTTATTTTTAGAAATTTGAATAGTTGGTTAGTTTCGTTTTGGAAAAACCCTTATCATTTAAAAAGTATAACCGAATACGCAAGTTTTTTAACGGAAAAGCAGGTATCGAAAGAAACAAATATTTTCGATTTTCGAAATAATCTGTTTTTAAATGAAGATGATAATAACAAAACAATATTTGATATCCGATATTATAAATACAATAAAATAATCGACTATAAAAATAATAATAAAGACATAGTTTTCGTAAATTTAGATTTTATACAAAATAAAGACAACGCATACTTATTTTTAAAAGCTTTGAATGAGATGTATATAAAAGATGATAGGATAAACTATATTACAGAAGTTAAAAAACATACTAAATCTAACGAGGAAATAAAAAATAGAAGTTATTCTTTAATAGATGATAGTACTGATATCGTCAATAAGTATAAAGATAATGAAATTGAAAACTTTATTGAAAATTTAACATTTGAAATTTATTGACTTTATAATTGTACTATCTATTTTTGCGTGTTTTCTTTTTCTCTCTACATTGACAATCAATAAATAATCCAGGAATAAAGGTTCCATTACTGATAGTCAAAATGTGGTCTTTATGAATTGGCTTCTTTATTGAGCTTGTTTTTTTCCCTTTATGATATTTGGTGACACTTTTATAACCCTTACCATTTTTGATAGACACTTTTCGTACTATTTTTTTTCCTCCTGATTGAGTTTTCATTTCTGTGTTCTCATAACTAAAATTATTTGTTTCCATTATACATTATCTCAAGAAAATAATGTCTAATTAAATATATGAATCACGAGGCATTAGTTCATTTATTTCACATAATAATTGTTGGTGGACTATTTTTATATGTAGGTATTTATAAAACAAATATACCTAAAAAAATGTTCCCAGTATTACTAGGTTTAGGTATAGTAATAATTTTATATCATATATTTAAACTTTATAATTACATAAAACAAGGAAAGGGATATTGGGTAAATTTAATTCATATTCTTTTAGTAGGCCCATTATTAATATATATTGGTTACAATGGAGAGAAAACCGCAAGGTTATATTTCGAACTCCTACTAATGTTAGGATTTGCTTCTATTGGATACCATGGGTATTATTTAGCATTAGCAATTAACACACAGAAGTAATCCATTTTTTTGTTAAAACTGCCTTAACACTGTCTAACGCTCCTTCAGTCCAGCCTTGATTTTGACTAACAACTTCTCCAACAACTAATATACCTTTTTCTGGATGTTGTGCGATATCAATAAATTCATCTCTATCTTTATAGATTTTTTGATTGAGTGGTTTATAGTAATGTGTACCGATGGGCCAATAAAAATCCTTAATTGCGAGAAGATGTAATGACCCGTCAGGAATACCTAGTGATTTTTCGAGTAGTTCGCAATACAAATCTCTATTTTTTTCTGTATTTTCTAAATTATCTTTTAATAATAATGTGTTAGCATTATCATTATAAGCAATCATATATACACCTTTATCTGGATTCATAGGAATTATTTTTTGAAGTGGACCAGGTACACATGTATAACCTTTAACATATTCTTTCATAATTGGTATCGACTTTTTAGAAAATTTACCATATAAACGCAAAAATGGTTGACCTTCAATATCATTATAAATAGGTTTAGGTAAAAGTTTTCTAATACCTGTTATAGTAGTAGCAATAACAATTTTATTACATATATATTTAAATCCATTTTCAGTCTCAACTAAAAAACGGCATGGGCCGTCTGCGGTTTTTGTAATTTTAGAAACGTTATTTGAAAATTTGAAATGTTGTTCTCCAATTTCAGTAGCTAACTTCATAACCATTTTTCTCCAAGGCACATGAAACGATTTGGAACAGCACGTGTTATCTTCCATGCCGTAAGAGTATAAAGTTTCATGCGCGTCTTCTTTCTCATAATCAGTATACCCAACGGTAATTAAAAATTGTTTGTATGTTTTCTCTCCTAGAATATTTTTAGCAAAGGTCTTAAATGTTATTGGCGGTCCTTTATATTTTGTGTATTCATCTCTTAAATGATTCATAATTTCTTTAATGTCTACTGGGGTAATACGTTTTGAATAATGCGGATCAAGCAGGAATTCATTAGTTTTTAAATCTAATTCATCAAGTAATTTATGTAACAATTTATCTTTTTTTTTCCTGCCGATACCAGCGCCAGTAACTATTTCGATTCCATAAAATATCTCATTACTTGTGCGACCGCCTATCCATTGTTTTTTATATTTTTCAAGAATAAGAAATGATGTATTAGGTGACATTTTTTTGATATTATAAGCTGTATAAAGTCCACTAATACCGCTTCCAACAATAATTATATCATAAATCATATATATATTTTATATAAAAAATAAATATCTATTTTACACCTTTTCTTATTTAAATATTGATTAATAATGTGTATGTCTATTTTCAGATATATAATCAAATACATCAAATAATGTATCTAATGTAACAATAAAACTATTAAATGTTTATATAGTTTTATGGACGTTTCGTAAACGTGTGAAATGAGAAAAGGTGTAATTCTTATTTACAAGTTAATACGGCTTTTATTTCTATTGTTATAATTTTGTCTGTGAATCTTTTTGAGTAGTAATCTTTATACCATTTTGTAATTATTTTATCCCAAGTGTTAAAATCGTTATTATAATAACAATTGTTTCGTATTTCATTAAATTCCTTCTCGGTGATAATGTTGTTGTTATATAAAAACCGTTCAAACCTAAATAGTTTATTAATCCATACATCATTTGCTATATCAAAATCGCGTGAGTCTTCTTTATTTTTGTCAAAATAAACATAAACTATTCCCTCAACAAATTCAATAAAAATAAAGGTTCCTTTACTTATGCCGTAAAAGTCTTTTAATAATTGACAAAAGATACAATCTAGATTTTCAGGTTTTTCACTACTAATAACATCCATGTTATCTCGAATAATTTCATTTTGGATGATATTTAATGAATTACGCCAAGTGTCTCTACACAGTAACCTTATTTCCATAATAGTTATTAAAATAATAGATATAATGTTTAATTCATTTAACATTATATAATAATTCATTTGTTTTTTTTCATTGCTGAATTTTTGCGTGTCTTTTTAAAATCAACCTTTGAGTTTTTTTTACAGTTGAATTTACCTCTTGTATAACCTTTTCGGTTGAATATTGTTTTAGTACATATTCCTATAGAACGTGCTTCGTCGTTGTTATTTACAGTAACCTTTTTAATACAACGGCATAATTTTTGTGCTAATATTTTTTCAGCGTTTAATTTTAAAAGTCTTCTAGAGGGAGGTACCGGTTTTTTATAATATTCTAAAATTTTTTTATAGTCGTTATCAGTTATTCCAGGCATCCCGTTTATATAACATGTGAAAATAAAAAAATGGGTAAAATCTAAAAACTTGATATATATATATATATAAAATAATGAAAATAGTTGTGTTTGATTTAGATGAAACATTAGGATATTTTACAGAACTCGGGATATTTTGGGACTGTTTGAGCAAATATATAAAATCAGAAAACAAAAAGGCATTAACCCAGGAAAATTTTAACGACATATTAGATTTATACCCAGAATTTTTGAGACCAAACATAATAAATATTTTAACTTACTTAAAGAACAAAAAAAAAACGAAATGTTGTCATAAGATGATGATATACACAAATAATCAGGGTCCTAAAGAATGGGCTCACAATATTGTATCATATTTTGAATCCAAAATAAAACACAAGTTATTCGACCAAATAATATCGGCATTTAAAATAAATGGGAAGCATATGGAAATTTGTAGAACATCTCATGTAAAATCACATAAGGATTTCATAAAGTGTACGAAACTACCGGCGTCCGCAGAAATATGTTTTTTAGATGATAATTTTTTTCCCGAAATGACAAATGATAACATATATTATATAAATGTGAAACCATATTACCATGATTTAAAATTTGATTATATGGTAACCAAGTTTTCGGATTGTGTATTTGGAAAAAAAATAATATCCGATAGGTCTCATTTTATAAATTTTATGTCGGAAGACTTTAAAAGATATAATTATGAGTATATTGAAAAACCAGAAAATGAATATGAAATAGATAAAATTCTAGGAAAACAGATAATGTTACATCTAGGTGAGTTTTTTAATAAATCTATTAAAAATAAAACTCGGAGAGCTGTATTAAATAAAAAAAACAAGACACAACGAAATTATTAATTTGAATTAAACCACTCCAATACGGCTAGATATCTTATTTGTAAAAGTAGTAAGATAATTGTTTAATACTGTAGTTGTTAGTATAAAAACCCCGGCGCTAAATGCTATTTTTCTGTCTAAATTTGTGAACTTATCTAAATGTCTAAATGGATTAAATCTCCACAATAAAAATAAACAAATATAAATTCTGGTGTAATTATTAATATCATCTAAAAAAGCAGGGTTATATCTTGAGACCCCTAGATACGACAATATAATTAACGCATAAGATATATAAATAGTTATGTCAAAAATTCTTTCCTGAAATTTAGTCACGCTCATTTTTCCCATTAATATATAGTAATGTGAAAAATAATAAAACGTTAATATTTACTTTGGTTATTTATGTAGAAGTGTTGGAGTTGTCTGAATAAAAATCTAATGTTCTAGCGCTAGGGTCAGTCGCATTAGTATATTTTGGCATCCAATAATAAGGCAGTATATTTTCACAATTTGGGAATCTCGAATCGAATATTTTTCTATAATATTGTTTTTCTGTTTGAATATTTGCATCAATGTTAGTAATTCCATATTCGTTATTATTGTTTAATTCGGACACAATAAAGTCTTGTAATATTTGATATAATGAACGTCCTTTACCACTAACGCCGTCGCTAAACGCTTCTTTTTTCCTCCAAAGAATATTATCTGGTAATAATTGTTTTCCTTTAAAATTAACAAATTTATCAGATGTAAAACTATTTCTTAATAGGCTCTTTTCACATGTTTTTGTATTCTTATGGTTTCTAAAATAAGGTGGAATTGATAAAACAAAGTCAACAAATGACCTATCCAGAAACGCAGTTCTGGGTTCTAAACCATGTGAAGAAATACACTTATCCGAACGCAAAACATCAAACGCGTGAATATCTTTTAGCAACCGTCTAGTTTCTTTATCGAACTCAATATCATCAGGACATTTATTCATATAAAGATATCCACCAAAAAGCTCATCCGAACCGTCCCCATTAAAAATAACCTTTGCTTCACTATTTTTTGAAATATACTTACCCAATAAATAATTACCGATACTAGCTCTTACAGACGTGGTATCATAACTTTCAATCGCATAAATAACTGCCGGGATTGCTTCAAACATTTCGCGCTCGGTTACAATAACTTCAGTGTGCTTTGTTCCCAAATATTCTGCTACTTGTTTTGCGTATTTTAAATCTTCAGAACCAAATAGACCAATACTATATGTTTCAAGCTTATTAGGTAAATTATGGGTATTATAAAAATTATTTACTAGTGCTGCGATTAAACTACTATCAAGTCCGCCAGATAACAAACATGCGATAGGTCTTTCTGTAGCAAGACATCTTTTATTAACCGCCGCATCAAGATAACATGATATTTTCTCGTACATATTAGTTATAAATACGTTTTGTGTTTCATCGGTAATCAACCAACTATGTGAAAAACTAGGAATAATATACGGAATATTTTCTTGCTGTGGTTCCCAAATATAATTAACTTTGTTTGAAAGATTGAAAATACTATAGGTTCCTGGTTTGAATTGTAGGATATCAAGATTATTTTGGTCAGAATTATAAAATTTTTCTATACATTTTAGTTCAGACGCAAAGCAGTGTAACGTAGAGCTAGAGTGTTTTTTAGGTTTGACGTGGTATAGAGGTCTAACGCCATATGGGTCACGAGCTACAAAAACCTGGTTATTCAAGTCTTTAGTGACTCGGTTATCATACAATATAAAAGAAAATTCTCCGTCTAGCATAGTAAGAGTCTGCTCGATACCGTACTTTAAATAAAGATGAATAATTACTTCACAATCAGAACCAGTTTTAGGCTCAATTTCCATATTTTTAAACAACTGTATGTAATTATAAATTTCACCATTACAAATGAGAACAATATCCTCAATAACAAGAGGTTGATTTGACGCAGAGTTTAACCCATTAATAGCTAATCTATGAAATCCTAATATCATTTTTAGGTAGATGAAGGATAATTTAGAAAATTCTGGTCCACGTGTCTGTCCTTTAACAAACTCATTTTGAATATCATCCATTTGAATTTGATTCTCCTGATAATTTAGTAAAGAAAATATTCCACACATCTATTAATAATGATATAATGTATTCTTTATGTTTTTTTAAAAAACAATTTTTATATTACCATTATAACTTTAATAAACGGTAAATAATATAAAAAAATATATATGAATTATATAAAATGAAAAATAACTCATATAATCAAAGTGAAGAGTGTAACTCGAAAATTCAAGAACAAACAAACACAAGAATATCTGATAGAAACATTCCATCACAGGTTCTACAACCATATCTAGATGTGCGTCCTGTAATGACAAAATATTCTTATTTTCCAATTGTAGACCCAAGAAAAGAACTGAACGTTAAGTTACAAGTTGCTCCAACATTTAATCCTCACAAAATTTTTAATCCTGGTAACACACAATCCCCGTGGTCTGGTTTTGCGACAAATATAAATTTAGAATCGGAATTAAGAAATCAGATTTATGCGTTACAAAGTTGTAGTCAATCAGTTTATGTGCCAAATAGTAAAAGTGATTTATATAACTATAGTTTTACCCCAAAACAAACACAACAAACGCATTCTCTATTGTTTCAAAAAGAATCTTTTTCTGAATTTAATCCAAACCCAGATGTGGAAACAATAGGTTCCGGTCTTTTTATGAACGCAACACGAGTTCAAATAAGAGATATGACAAAACAGTAATGTTAAATAATTTGTTTAATGTGTGTAAAAGGTATTTTTTTTTTAGAAATACATAATATGTCAGAAGCATTTTTAAATCAGGTAACATTGGATTGTTTATTAAATAAAAATATGTATAATAAACATTTGCTAGCAGAGAAAAAAAAAACAACTAACAAAAAGGACAAAAAGTTTTACAAAAGGCGGATATTTGATTTAACTAAACAACTTTTAATAACAAAAGATGAACCAGATAATTTATTCCCAGATGTAAAATATACGTTTGATATTTTTGTTGATTCATGTATCCATTATTTTAAATCGAAAGACAGTAATGATATAATTCAAGCCGAATATAAAAATATTGAGGAATCTGATGTTGTTGAAAGCGATTTATTAGAACTAAACGTAAATAGCCCGTTAACCGAAGAAGATGCGAATAATCTTTTAATGCGTTCTTTTAAAATTACAAAACCATCTTTAGATAACTTTGTAAAAATAAAATATACAAAAAAACCAAGTGAAACTATACTTCCAAAACAAAAAGATATAAATTTAAAGGACCCTGATTTGAGAAATAAAGGAATTCGTAAAAAGAAAAATATCATTAATAAATATGATGAAAATATCAACTCGAAAAAGGAAATTACAGAAACAACTGACAAAGAAAAGTAACTATCGTATTAAAACCCATAAAAAAAATAGAAAAATATATGCGAACTTACACGTGAACAAAAATTCAAAAAAACTAAAACGTTTAGAGAAGATTAATTGTAGTCCAAAAGATAAAAAAGAGATAAATAGTTTTACTTGTTATACGGATAAATCATTATATAAGTTGAGAGACTTGTGGAATGCGAGGCATCCTGATGTAAAAATAAATACTAATAATACAAAAGAGATTCATAGTTTATTAACAGAATATTTAAGTGATGTGTGTAACAAAGAATCCTGCTGGTTAAAACAAAAAAAAGAGTTTGGACCCGTAAGTCATGATATGACCGACTCATTTGCGCCGGAATCTCCGCAGGAATGGAAAGAAAACCCGAATGAGTGGTTATCTAGCGTTGATATAATGAAAGTAATGAAACAATATGAGAAAGCTTATAAATGTTTCGACTTTATAGGTCCATCTCCAATTGACTTTGATACACGAAAATTGTATGGTGAGTGTGTATGGGAAGAGTTGTGTAATTTTAGTTTAGCAGACCAGATTAAAAATGGTAAGACGAAGATAGGTATAATATTTAACACAGACCCTCATAATAAGCCGGGTCAACACTGGATTTCAATGTTTATCAATATTAAAAGTGGAATTATCTTTTTTTTCGATAGCACAGGAGAAAAGCCTTCAGCAGAAATTATGAAACTAGTAAATAGAATTAAAGAACAGGGATTATCTTTAACTCCAAAGAAGGTTTTTAACTTTGATAGTAATAGTGGAATAGAACATCAATATGGAAATACAGAATGTGGTATTTATTCTCTGTTCTTCATTGTTCATATGTTGGAAGATAAGATGACCCAACATTATTTAAAAACACATATAATAAAAGATGACTATATGCAAAAATTCAGAAAAGTGTATTTTAATGATTCACTTTAACTCGTAAAAATATATAAATATTACTTATACTTATATATATTATGACAAATACAGATTTTTTTAAAAATGCGAATATTGAAATGTTGTGGGATGTAATAATAGATGAAGAAATTTTTAAAAATAAGCAGCCCGCAATACAAAATGAAATAAGAAATACTTTTTTGAATAATATACAAGGTTTTTACAAAACAGAACAATCAAACACAAATAGTTTGATTGATTTAAACAAAAAATATATATTAATAATTTTGACTTATATTAAAAATTCATTTTCTCCCCAAAAAATACAACATAACTCCTCACAACATATCCCCCGTAAAATTAAAATATCAGACGAGCCTATTAAAGATAAAAAAGAATTAATAACATATGAAGATATACAACATGATAGAACAAGCCAGTTTGAAAGAGACTTGAATAAATATAAGGATGAATTTAATGATGCGATGAGTTTGCCTATTCCGCCTGTTCCCAATTTTTCGGATAACGAAAAAGACTTACCGATCGGCGAAATGGAGAAAATGATAAAGGAAATGACTGATAAAAGAAATTATGATGTAGAACTAATAAACCGAAATCTTTCTGGTAATAACGCAGATTGGTTAAAACCGAAAGAAACCTCAATTAAATCTGAAAAATTTCAACAACCGTCACAGAAACCTCTTGCGGATAATAAAATTCAAAGTATAGATTTAAATACTAACCCGCAACTAGATGCTATAAAGAAAAATGTAACTTGGGGTGAAAATGAATCTGTAGAGCTTACACAAAATTATACTGATTTTAATATAGATTTAGATTTGTTTAAAAAACTTAAAAAGGTTGCCGGACCGAATCAGATTGAGACCGACCAAATTAATATAAATACAACAGAAGAAATCTCTATACTAAAAGAAGATGTAAAAAAAATAAATAACAAATTAGAGGAGTTAGACAATAATATTAAAACAATTTTGGATATATTAAAAAATAAAAAATAAAAAAGACTAAAATAAAATAAAATAAACAATTTAGTATATAACTATTAAAATGTTTATTGTTTACGCGCTACTATTTATGTGTATTATAAATAATAATTATAGCGATAACATATTAAAACGGAATTATTTAAGAATTAAAAATAGTACGTTAAAACGTCTAATAAGAAATGATACAAAAACGGGACGCTCATATTTAACTCATATTAGAGCTGTCAATAATAAATTTCTTACAAAATATTATGATTGTGTTTATTCTTTCAATTCAATATCAGATGATGACAAAGTTATTATAGAACATATAATTTCTTTAACGTTTTAGGTTCAACTTTATGTTACTAACTGTTTAAAAACTTGTTCTCCTCGTTCATTTGTTTCTAATGTACCAATTTGTAAAGGAATAACTGTTGAATCTTTTAAAGCGGCTTCGTAACTAGCTTTGTCGTAAATATTCAATAACTTATTATTCATCCGGCGATATACATATTGTATTCCATTTAATGTAACTGGTTTGCCCACCCACTCGATAGCTACTTGATTTGCCTGAACTGTGGTATCGTTTTGTTGGTCACTGTAATCAGGCACATAAGAAAATTTATTGTTTGTAGGGGTTCCAAAATTAACACATTTACCATTAGAGTATATATAGCAATCAAACGCAGATTCTTTAATTGCCTCAGTAAGTTGTGCGGTTAAATTTGATTTTATTTCAGAAATTTCATAAAGATATTGGTCGCTTGTAATAGGTGCTTTTGGAAGACTTTTACTTAAATCTTTTCTTTTAAGTTCAATTGCGTTTTCACTTTTAAGTTGCTCTGGAGTAAATATCATCAAATAAACGAACACTTCTACCGTTTGTAAAGCAACGGGTAATGATTTATGACTACAAATACGTCTAGCACGTCCAATGACTTGTTCTGAACGTACAGGATGCCAATATGGTTCTGTGATATGAACGTAACGAGTATTTCTCAAGTTGATACCCTCTGAACCAGATGATGTAATCATGAAAACCTTTATAATTTCACCCATATTGTTATTTTTTGCGATTTTTCGGAGTTCAATAGAAATACTTTCTGGAACTTGGTCCCATTCCCCATTATAAATATGTCTGAGAATTTCCTTTTCGTCACTTTCTTCTGTTCCAGTGTATAAAGCATAAGTTGGTTTTCCCTTGTTTTCTGGTGCAATATTAATCTCCCATACGCCAGACGTATTTTTTTTAATTCTAAATCTTGTAAATCCATTCTTATCGAGAACAAGTGTAAAAATTCCGATTCCTTCCATAGTTCTGAATTGACTATAAACAAGATGTAATCCCGCATATTCTGGGTCAGTAATGTTTTCAAGCATATTTAAAAATTTGGGGCTATACGTTTGTAATGCTTCAGGTGTTAAAAAATCGCTAGAATGAGTTTCGATATTTTTAAGAGCGAGTTGTATTCTTTCTTTATATTCTATACCACCGATATTATCTAAAATGACATCTCCTTCTACTTCACCTTCATCGCCATCATTGACATCTTGTCTTCTCTCTGCTTTTTCGGCCTCCTTTAATAATTCACCTACTTTATTTTCGTCTGTTTCTTCCGAAGTTATTTTAACACCTTTCGGTAGCGGTCTATCTGGCATGACAAAGTTACAATACAAACGAGAAAAAATTCGATATGTAGAAGATGAATCTTTATAAACATCATTTAATGATGGAGCTTTTTTGGGTTTTTCGCTTTTTCTCTCTTCATGTCTAGCAGACTCATACATTTTAAATTGAAAATCACTCATTGGTATTCTTATAACATGATAATCAACACCTAATGTTTTGTTATATCTGGGTAATAGATTTTCTTGTGCGCTTCTAAAATATGAGGATAATCCGACGATTCGCCTTTTAAGCGCATCTATATTTTTAATCTTTTTACTAACACTATCAATATACTGCCCCTCAAATAAATCAAATGTGTCTGGTAATGCCTTTTTATTTTTAATTTCTATTCCATCTGGTATAACTTCAATATCATTTCTTCGAAGCATACTAATAATTTGTCTCTCAAAATCGGCATCGCTTGTATATTCAGTTTCTATTGTTGTTTGTCCTGACGCCTCTTTTTTAGTATTAGCTACTCCCTGATATCCAGAATCTTTTTTAATTTTATTTTTAAAACCAAATGGGTTTCTAGTTATAGTTATCATTTTACTAGATGGAGAATAGTCTAAATAGTCCAGTGTTTTCTCTCCCAACAACATATCCCTGAGAGAAACCTTGTCGATTTTTTTGCTCGTATTAACTTTGACAGGTATTTTCCACGTTTTGATATAACCTCTCAAAATATTAAAAAGTATTCCAAATTCATTAGGATAGTTAATAACAGGTGTTCCTGTTAAAAGCACAACTCTTGCGTTTTTAGCACTGAGTAAAAACTCATATAACTTTGTAGCTAGATTTAAAGGCAAATGTTCTTTCTCTCCTCGTTTACTTTCCTCAATAGGTTTTTCTTTTTTAATTTTGTTAACAATTCTACTAATTAAGTTATGAGCTTCATCAATAATAATAACTGAATTATCGAATAAATTTTTTGTAAAACCAGCGGTTAATTCGCTTAATTTTTGAGTTCTTAAACCGTTATAATTAATAAACGTATATTTTGATTTAATCATTACATCTAACTGGGCGTCTAGTGTTTTTTTATCAATATCAGTTAAAACATCAAAATTAGATTTCTTTTTAACATTGACAAACCAGGCCCCGCGATGTCTACTAATATATTCTAATGGTAAATTTAAAATAGCGGACATTGTTTGAGCAGCATCTGGATTTAAATCAGTTGATATCCACTCCCAAAACTGATTTCTTTTGTATAAGGAATCACCGCATTTTTTAAGTTCCTCGATGTAGTTTGCTCTCAATGATGCTGGCGTCATAATTACAATACGTTTTGAATCTTTCATCCCCTCCGCAATAGCGATAGAAGTACATGTTTTTCCTGAACCCAACCCATGATATAAAAGTAATCCCCTATATGGAGTATAAAGATTCATATAATCTCTTACAATTTTTTGATGAGTTAAAAGAGAAAAATCAGCTGTAGTATTACCGATATCATCACAAGAAATACCCTCTTTGTTTTCTTGTAATTCTAATCTGTATGGCTCAAATAATGAATTGATAAAATTTATAAATATCTCTCTGTTATTCATATAATAACTAGAAACCTTGATATTAATAGGTTCGCTTCTTTTTGGTATGCGCTTTGTGAGGTCAGTGTCTCCGAAATCAATAGCGGTTTCTGGGCCCAAAACGGCAACCCCTTTTTTAATCTTTTCTGTTTTTCTAGCAGTCTTTTTGGGAGCTTTGATGGGAACAATTTCTTGTTCTTTCGGTTTTTCTGCGCCCTCTTCATCATCTTCCTCCACAATTAAAGGTAATTTCTGTTTAATTTTTACTGCTTTTTTGATAGAAGGTTCTATAAATTCTGGTGTTGGTTTTATTTCCTCGGCGCGCTCTATCGCAGGCTTTATAGAAACTTTCGTTAATTTACTTTCTCTTAATTTTTTTAACAATGTATCGCGGTCAAACCCACTATCAGATAGGTCGATTATTAGTGGGCGCTTTTTAACAGTTTCAGGTTCTTCAACCTCGCCTTCTTCTTCAACTGCTTCAACCTCTTCACCAACTTCTTCAGGTTGGTTTTGTATAACATCGGTTATTTTCGTTTTCATTTTTTGGGTTTTAGGTACCTTTGGTTTTGATGGAGATTTTTCCCCTTTAATAACAACCTCAACCCGTTCTCTTTCTAGAACTATCGGCTTTACCATTAATTTTTGTTTCAATTCTTCTAAAGGATTCATTCGTTATATATTTTAAATATATAAATTTTTGTATTTTTATGTATTGAATAAAGTAAAAATATTACTCATCTGAATTAATATCCTCATTATTCGAACTGATAAAAGTTAAGGCTTCATTACACGCAATTTGTTCGGCCTTACGTTTAATCTTATGTTGCCCTTCGCCCATAAAAATAAATATTTTGCCATTTTCAAGAACATAATCTTGGATTACCTTGAAAGTTTTAAAGAACGATATATCTACCGCATCTTTATGATTAACTATATGTATTGGTTGTCCTAGACATAAATAAACACCCATTTTATATCCTGTTTCTTGGTCGTGTGCGATTTCTAAATAATGTGGTGTAACTTTAAACTCCTTCTGGATTTTAACTTGTAATATGTTTTTATAATTATCGTCGTTTTGAAGAAGTGCTATCCAATCAATATGCTTTTCAAATACATTTTCAATGAATTTTTGAGCCATTTGAAAACCTGGTCCAGTTACAAACATTGATTGAAACCAATTAGCTTCATCCTTAACAGAAACCTTATTAAAATCTAAAAAGAGTGCGCCGATAAAAGCCTCAAACAAACAACCGAGTTTTTTCAAATTAGTACGTATTTTTTTTTCCTCTGCGTGTTTAGACAAAATTAACCATTTATGTAATCCCATTTCAAGCGCAATTTTTCCAATAGCCTCATTTTTAACAATAGCAATTTTTTTTTCTGTCATAAATCCTTCATTCTCTTTAGGAAAACGTCTATACAAATAATATTTAGTAATACACTCGAGAACTCCGTCTCCCAAGAATTCTAGACGCTCATTTGATTTACTACTTAGAGGCATACAGTCCGAAGGTCTTCCAACAATTGTAATTTTTTGTTGGATATTTTCAAAATTGGGGCGTTTTGTGTAGGAACGATGAACGAACGCTCGCTCATATAACGCCACATTATTAACAGTAGTTGGAATATTATATTTAGCAAGAATAGATTGAACTTCGCTCAATGTAATCTTTACATTTAGAGGATTATACGGATTAAATATTAATCCATCTTCTGATTTAATAATATCGTCGTCGTGTGATATTTTGAAATCTGTCATTTAGATACTATACGGTTTAGCTTTATATTAATTTATAAAATTGATATAAATTAACATAAAGATATAACTTCTATAGTAATGTATATGGAGGAAACTGAAGACTGGAAAAATGTTGTGAACTATGATAACTATGAAGTATCCTCATTTGGCAACGTAAGAAATAAAAAAACAGGAAGAATATTAAAACCCGTAAATATTGGAGGGTATTATTATGTTGGGCTATCTTGTGGCAAAACAAAATCATTTAAGGTTCATAGATTAGTAGCTTTATCATTTATACCAAATCCAGAAAATAAATCACAAGTCAATCATAAAGATAAAAATGGATTAAATAATAAGCTATCTAATATTGAATGGTTAACACAACAGGAAAATTGTATTCATAGAAGTAATGGAGTTATTCAAACCACAAATCAAAATTTAATTGTTTGGAGAATAGATGTAAATTCAGGAGAGAAGTTAGAAAAATATAATTCAATTGAAGAAGCAGGCAACTGGTTATTTGAGAAAGGAGTATCCTTAAATTTACACTCTATTAAATCATCTATAAGTTGTTCTTGTAGAGGAGTTTATAAATCTTCATTTGGGTTTAAATGGGAATTAGATAAATGCGAAAATTTAGAAAATGAAATTTGGAAAGAAATTAATATTGAAAATGAGAATACTAAAGGATATTACATTTCTTCTTTAGGAAGATTTAAAAATAAAAAGGGAGTAATCATGAAAGACTATAAACCGCATCATAGTGGATATATTTATCTCAGAGTAAATATAAAAAAATACGCTCTTCATAGGTTAGTTGCTTTAGCGTTTATTGAAAATATCGAAAACAAACCATTTGTTAATCATATTGATGGCAATAAATTAAATAATACTCTTGACAATTTAGAATGGCTTACTTCTTCTGAAAATAATTTACACGCACATAAAGTAGGATTAACAAAAGGACACAAAAGAAAAATTACTCAATATGATTTAGAAATGAATGAAATACAAACATTTAATACAATTAAGGACGCAAGTATTAAATTAGATATTTGTTACAGTAGTATCAAAGGTGTATTATATAAAACACAAAATACCGCTGGTGGATTTATATTCAAATATTTAGACTAATTTAAATTAAAGTAAACATAAAAATAAAATATAATATTTTTGTAGTATATAAAATGGTTTACATGTCAGGT
>Ga0209358_10001540_pt1 | contig 18165 bp, 18 predicted proteins | sample LauGreFa1BDMLBSN_2_FD_187574 | JGI IMG/M metagenome (GOLD analysis project Ga0209358, IMG submission 187574) | Freshwater lake microbial communities from Lake Michigan, USA - Fa13.BD.MLB.SN (SPAdes) (version 2) | ecosystem: Environmental > Aquatic > Freshwater > Lake | place: Lake Michigan, USA... | reverse complement strand
AGAAATTAAGGCCCGTGCCTGCTGTGTAAATCTGGGCGGACGATACTTGAGCAAAGGTGATTGCCGTGGTGCCAAAAGTAATCGTACCCGAGGTGTTGCAGACATAAGTTTCCCCGGCCCCGGTATCACCGGAGGTGACAAAAAATGCGTCGCCCCCTCCTAAAGCATTGGGATCTTTTAGCCCGTATGAATCCGCGTCGGCTGTTCTTGTTAGAACCCAAGCAGTCGAACCATTGCCAACGACCGAAACTTCGTAAATACCGTTTTCAAATGCGTTCGTTTGGTTGTAAACCAGAATGCGATCGCCAGGGGACGCAGTCGGGCCATCCGGCGCAAAGGCTGCCAAGGTGCCTGCATTGGTAAGCGTAGCACCAACCCCTGATGCGCCGTTGTTATAGGTCGCATTCAAGTTACCGGTCGTGCTTGGAACCTCGTACTTAACCGGCGTGTGATAGGTAATGCCCTGCGCCGCGATCGTATCGACATAGGACTTATTGGCAATATCGTTTGCGCTTGTGGGCGTCGTGCTGATCGTGCCTGAAGTGGTCGTTAACGACGTAAACGTGCCAGCCGCGGCAGTGGACCCGCCGATCGCCGTGCCATTGATTGACCCGCCGGTGATCGTAACGTTGTTAGCATCCTGAGTTGACATCGTCCCCAGGCCGGACACCTGAGTATTCGTAATTGCGATATTTGTGTCGGCAAGTGCAGTTAACTGACCCTGAGCATTGACCGTAGCGGTCAGGGTTTTGGAGGCTGCGCCATAGGAAGCAGCCGTAACGCCTGTGTTTGATATGGCAATCGTTACTGGTGTCGAGCCGTCATAGCTTGTTCCACTTAAACCAGTGCCGATCGTAAGAGGGTTCGCCGCGGCGGCTGTAACAGTTACCGTACCGCCAAGACTCACCAAGTTTCCATTAATCGTAATTGCGCTATTTGCAAGCTGCGCATTCGATACAGTTCCGGAGAGATCCGAAGTTGGCACTGTCGAAACGGATGTAATCGCCGAGGTTCCGTTGCCTTTAAGGTATCCGGACGCAAGCGTGTTGGTTCCCGTTCCGCCGTTGGATACGTTCAAAATACCTGCAAGGACAACGTTTCCTGAGGTCGGCACTCCCGGCGTTAGCCCTGTCGTTCCACCGCTAAACGAAATAACACCGCCAACGAGAGAAAATGCCTGCCAAGATCCCGAGGTGTAACCTTCAAAGTTCAGCGTATCTGTGTTGAAACGAAATTGCCCGTCAGTCGGTAAACCAGGGCGTTGAGCAGTTGTACCAACCGGTGGCGTCATAGCACCGGTTCCGGGCATGACAGTATTGCTTGCTAGGCTAATCGTTGGGTTGCCAAGGCTTGCATCACCGCTTGCAACACTGATTTGATTGGCCGTGCCATCAATCGATACCAATCCAGCGCCTGGGCCCGTGGTGCGTGCAACAAGGCCAAAGCCAGAGGAAATGCCTGCAACTTGGGACACAAAGCCAGCAAGCGAAATAGTCGGGTTTGCCGCAGTGCCGTCGGCGTTTGATACAGCCAATCCATTGCCAGAGATCGCCAGGGATCTCGGTGTAATGGTCGAGCCTGACTTAGTCAGAATGCCATCGCCAGAGGCAATCAAAGAGGCTAGTGCGCCCTGTACATTGATTGTCAGTGGGCCCTGTGCAAGCCCATCAGTAATGGCCAGACCAGACCCTACCTGAAGGTAGCGGCTCGAGGTTAAAAGCGGCTGCTGAGTAACCGTAATGAACGGGTAATTTAGGCTGATAGAGCCCGAAATAGCCGCGGTCGTGGTTTGTATGGTCGTGCCGTTTTGGCTGACAGGAACCAGTTCCGTGCCCGTTAAGGCACTACCCGTTGGCAGTTCAGAGATTCGCAAGTTGGGCATATCAGTCTTCCAGGCCGTCGATGTTGCCGTTTACCGGGACATTCGCCTGCTCGGGCGAGATGATCGAGGTGTTGTACGGGTTGGTGATCAGCGCGTCGTCCACCACGGTTAGTGGCGTATCAGGACGCGGCCACCGAAGCGTAATTCTCTCAGTTTGTCGGGCAGGAAGTCGATAGGGATCAAACTGATCCTTGCACCCCTCATCGCAAACCATCAGCCCAGGGTAATTCGGGTCCGAAGAAAGCTGAACGTAAGCCCTCTTCATGCTGCACCGACCGCATATGGCGATCGAGAGCACCGTATTGCCATGAGTGTCAAGGAATCTAGGCATTATCGGGTGTACATCGAAATGTTCGGAGCGAAGTAGATCGGGCTCTTGTCGCGCTCTTCCTGCTCGACGTCGTACAAGGCCTCCTTGGCATACTTTTCAAGCAAAAGGATGCGGTTTTCCTGCACGTCAGGAAGCTCGAGGCTCATCGCATGGGCAAGCATGGCCTGAATGGCTGGGAACCAACGCTGGGGGACCTCGATGGAGTCCCTTAGGGCCCCAACATCCTCAATTTGCCGCTGCCGCCAGCAGACCATTTGCACGAAGCTATTGTTCGGGACCGGCCACAAGTAAACCTGGGGGTCCAGCTTGCGATCAAACCAGAATTGCAGGGGCTGATTGCTTGGGAAGTTGCGGTTTGGCAGGTTCGTATAGTCGTCCTGATTAAGCCTAGCCATCGGAATATCGGTAACCGTGGTCCCGAAGTAGACCTCGCGCATGACCAGGGTGCCGGAAACGGCCCTCACGCGGTAATACTCGACCGACACCCCAGGCTCGATCGTGAACCATGTCCACTCGTTATCCACCAAGACCGTCGATCCTGGGTTCTTAAGCGTGCTCCAGGTCGACCCATCGGAGGAATACTCGATGATTAAGTTAACCGTCGAGGAAGTTCCCGGAAGGAGACCGACCATCGTGACGTAGGTGTCCTCGGTGTACTGAATGGCAATATTCCCGCCGGGGGAGGTCTGCGTGCAAATGGTGTCGGTATTCTCGTCAAAGGCATTAGCAACTGTGCCGCCAGCCGAGGACGTGTAAGAACCCGAGGGCCTCATCGTCTTACGGTAGAGCACATTGCGCACGTCCACGGTCCCAACGGGAAGGTCGTAGATGTACTGCAAGGCCTTCATACCGATGATGGTCTGCTCGACGCACCAAAACTGAATCCCGCGGTTTGCGAGGTTCGATAGCAGGTAGTAAAGGTTTTGCCTGGAGGCGTTGACCTGCTCGACCGTCAGCGATTCGGCAAACTTACCGCTGCGACGAGCCCCATGATCGATGAGGCTTTGCGTCGTGATGACTGTTTGGCCTACCGTGCCCGATGTTGTCATCGCTACCCCTTAGCATTTCCAGCGCCGTAGGGACGCTTTGGCGCGTTCAGCGGGTCCCTTGGCATTATCCACTACCCCTTGCATCCTGGCGCAAAAGGAACGCTTTCTAGCGCCTCCTTCGGGCTGTGGAGCCTTTAGGTTTGATCCTGTTTCTCGGTTGTATTTCGCTCTACCCTTGGCGGTAAGACCCGCTCCTTGAGAGACTGGAAGCTTTTCGCCACGGCCGACCGCAAGGCTCGGGCCACCCTCTTTAAGGCGCTCAGGAAGTTTTGCATAGGACTTTCCCCCGACGTTAGATTTGGTGTACTCAGACCCTACGCTCGGCTTGATACCGACCTTCTTAGCGAACGAGGGGTTATGGGCCACCGCCTGCATCAGGCGGAACTGCTCTTTCGATTTGGCAGGCATTTAGGCCACCTGCCCCATAGTAGCGATAACGGAGGGGATCGCCGGATAAGCAGGCGATACGCTTGCGGGAAGGTTTTCCATCGTCAAGGTTGCGACGGTTGGAAGCCATACAATTTGAACGTACTGGGCCGCGGTAAGCGACAGGAAGATATTCCAGGCCGCGACCCCATAACCGAATATGCTTGCAGACTTGCGTGCGGGTATCGTCATTTGAGTTGCCGAGTTGGCGAGATCAACGCCATCAACCCGAAACCAGATCGTGACATCCTCTTGCGTGTTTTCGACGTTCTTAAACTGAGCACTGAATTGCAGATTATAAATCCCGGTGTTGGGAACGGTAATCCTGCTGCTACTTGCGACTGTAACGCCGTCTGCAACATCCACGGAATTGAACGTCATGGCCGTGCCCGCGCTAATACTTCCAGTTTGGTCGACGTTGCTGCTAAAGGCACCGTAAGCTGCGTCAAAAGCACGAAGTGTTGATAGCGTTGCCTTGACGTTCGCACCGCTCTGGACCATGGGGATAAGCTCCGCACCCGTTAGGGTTGCGGCGGTAGGCATCGCGGAGATTTTCTGATCGGCCAATTTAACCCCCTACTTTTGTAGACAAAGCGCGTTCAATCGGCCATCCGTATGTATACAGACGCTGCCTTACGGTGCTTGACTTTAATCCCGAGTCGTCAACCCACTGAGCAAGCGTTTTCGTAATGCCGTCAATCGTAAATAACCTACTGGACCTACGATTGTTTGCCTGCTCCTTTTTGGTCGCCCATCTGCAATTTTGCTTCGAATAACCGAGGTTATTATCAATCCTATCAATTGACAGTCCAGGCAAATAACCGTCTTTCATGTCGTTATAGAAACATTCAAAAGAATGCCATTCGTCACATACAAATATCCCTCTTGATCCGTATCGAGAAAACTCAGAATGCTTAGGATTGGTAGTCCTATGGATCATGCTATACCAAATGTTTCTGATTCTGTACCAATTTGGGTCGCGATCAGCCATTACGAGGCCTCCAATACGATCTTGCTGTTGTCTTCCTGAAGGACATACCCTGGGGTTGCCTCATCAAGAATGTAGAAGGTGGTTATCGGGGTTCCGCCATACATATCGACCACGCCGTTATCGCCAACGTCCAGGCCCCAATCCGTGCCGCCAATGACGTTTTGAGCCCCTACGCCACGAGCAAACCCATCGGACGTATTGGCTTGATTAGCAACGCCGGTATAGCCGACGATGCCCATCAGATCCCCGCTTGAACGAGGTTAAGCGTTGCGGTGCCCGATCCCGAGTTCACCAGGACCTTGATGCCGGTCACCGGGAAGGCGTAATTGCCATCGGCGCTGGCCACTTGCGAGGCTACCGTGGGGTGCGAGAACCAAGTCGAGAACCCAATAGCGGGATCGTCGAAAGTGTGCTGAACGGTATAGTTGACCGTCCCAGTTACAACGACACCAAACCCGACGTTAAAGGGGCTGATGTTGGTATTCATGACCAGAGCGCTGCTTGAGCCTACTCCTGTCTTTGAAACGGATTGAACTTTCATTGCAAGTCCTTAAAGTAAGCGGGGGCCTTAGCCCCCACCGTTTCAGCACGCGCCGCCGTAGGCCTTCTTAGCAATCCGACCGCCCTTTTTATGGGTGTCGGCAAGCTTCGTAATGTACGGAGGTTTGGTAGCAGGCACCTTCGGGTACTTCACTGCCTTGCCGTCATCCTGAAGTCCGCCCTTCTTGAACGTCTGGATAACGCCACCGGTAGCGTGCTTCTGAATAACGCCGCCGGTTGCATAGGCTGCAACACCACCCGATTTAAGGCCTTTATGCGCCTTGGAAGCAGGCTTGTCCTCGTGGGACTTGAGTTCCTTCTTGATACCTTTCATCTCGGCCATTTCGGCCTTGTGCATCGACTTGGACTCAACCTCGCCGCCCTTCTTGCGCATCATTGGACCGCGCATACCGCCTTTAGGCACGGTCATCTTTGGGGCGATACCACGACGTGCTGCCATGGGGATACCACGCTCTGAAGGCTTTGCAGCCGCAGGCATACCCATAGCGTCGGGCATCCCGCCCATCGCTTTACGTTGCACATGGCCACCCTTCTTCAGCTTCAACTCCACTGAAGGCTCGGTGGTCATCATTTTCACCATCGGCTTGAACTGACCCATGATCCGCTCCTTATGCGAACGACTTGTAGACAATCGTCACACGGGCAGCGCCTGCACTTGCTGCTGTGCCGGTCTGGCTGAAGGTTACGGTTGCATAGTCAATATCGCTGGTACCCACGTTAGCCCAGGCACTGTATACGCCGGTCGTAGCGACCGAAGCGCGTCCAGCAGAGCCAACCGAAGTAGCAGCAACAAACGCCGCAGCCGATCCCGTCTTGCCTACCGTGACCGTGTTGGTCGTACCGGCATTAAAAGCAGTCGTCACGTCGATGTTGACATCAACGATCTGAGCGCCTGCGGGGAGCGTGCCAATGGTGACCGCGGAGGTGTCCGTATAAGCGATCGTTGCGGTGATCGCCGATAGTTGACCTGCTGCATTAGTCACATTGTTGTTGTACGCCATTTTTCTCTCCTATGAGGAGAGGGGCCGAAGCCCCTCGCCGGTTTAGACGCCAGGAGTACCGTACATGGCACGCGGGTCGGTCCAGCCGATGTCGTAACGCTCGGTGGCCTTGTAGCGCATGGAGTCGGTTTCGAAGTCACCTTCCATGGTCTTCTCAAGGGCACGGCGCATCATCAGCTTCATGCCTTCCGGTGCGTCGGTCTGCACCCACCATGCGGTAGGCGAGGTCAAACGGCTGATAACCGAAGCGCCCTCGGACAGCAAGCCAATCGATTTGATCGGGTTGATGTCGTTGTTCGCGGTACCAGCACGCAGAACGCTCTTAAGCAGAACTTCAGCCTGGAAGGTGTTGCCAGGAGCAACAACCAACTTCAGCGGGTTCAAACGGATCTTCTTGCCGTTGTTGTCAACAGCCTGACGGATCTGGATGAGCATCTGCTCGAGGGACGTTTGCGAAAGGTTCGCAGCGGTCGTAAGCAGGTTGCTGAAGGTGCCCGAGACGATTGGGTGGTTGTTGGCATTCAAGGGAACGCCGTCGCCACCGTTATAGCCTGCGGTAAAGGCACGGTTGAGCACGTTGGCTGCCAAGGTCTCCTTGGTCTCGACGAGAGACTGTGCGAGGTGCTTAGCATAGACCTGACCAATCCGGATATGGTCGCCGTCTTCCACGAGCACTTTGGTCAGTGCGAAGGCCAAGCCATAGACCTTGTACACATAGCGCTTGAGGAAGAGCACGCCGCCCTGCTGATATGTGACGGGAGTGCCGTCAGGCATTTCAGGGGCTGCGCCGAAGCCATAAAGGACCGGCTCTTCGTGGTAGTTGCGGGGGATACCGTTTTGCTCACGGAAAACGGTGGACCACTCATCGGCTCTCTGGTCGTAAATGCCGTCGAACGATTCGTTAAGGATCGGTTCGACAATCGACCGAAAGTCGGTACTGCGCATCGGGGCTGCCATGATCTAGCCCTCCTTAAGCGATGGTTACGGGGTAGGCCTTCGCCGAACCCGTGTAGATGGCACCGAACTGATGCTCGGCAATCTGGGCACGCACGATGACATAGTTATCGCCCCAAGCATTGTCGGGGTAAGGACCAATGTCGATCACGCGCATTTGGGCGGAGGCGTTAGCTGCGGCAGCCGTAGTACTCAGCATGCAAGCAGAAAGACCTGTGGTCGTGCTTCCGGCGGTCGTCGATGCAAGATCGTATTCCTGGCCAATCGCGGTTTGCGCGATGGTGGCGTTGGTCTGGATCTCATAAACGATGGCGGGATCGCTGTAGAAATACGCAACGATCTCGGTGGCCGAGGTGGAAGCAGGCCAGTAGTTGGAAACGCGCCGACGACCGGTGGTGTCGGTGAATTCCACGCCTGCGAAACAGCCCACAAAAGCGTCACCAGCAGCGGCAACAACGATAGCGCCGGTGCTGACGTCGATCTTGACAGGCTGACCCTTAAGAATGTTCGTCGCGTAACCCGACGTAATGCCATTGGCAATTGCTTGCGCACGATCCAACCCAGACGGGTGGAACGCAGGCCGCATGCCGAAGGCAGCAGAGGTAGCACTCATGTTAAAGACTCCTGAGGTCTCAACCCTGGAATACCGGGGGTCGAGTGGGTTGGTCAAAATTCATCCCGTCGCCCTCAACCATCCCAAGCCGTCTGCCGTTTGAGTCGCGTGCGCCTTGCAACTGCTCGACTTGCACCCGGATCTTTTCCTGCTCTTCCAGGGGCGCCTCGAAGTGAGCCTGCGTCATGTAGTCCTGATAAATGTCCATTGGAAGCTTGAACAAGATCATTTCGTTACATGCCACAAACCCTGCAAACTCGCCTGCTTTCACTTTTAGATGCTCAAAGCCGGGAAGATCATCAGCTTTAACAGGCTCGTAGCCCAGGCGCATCCGCTTGTGAATCGGATCATACGAATTGGTAGTCGATAGCCAACAAAGGTGGAAGCCGGGAATCTCCGGCGGTGTCGGGAGAGCCTCCTGTAGCCACTCCGACCGGAACATCTTGCGACGTTCCTCCGCAAAGGCAAAACCTGCCTCAGGTGCGTCACGCTGTCGATCCTCGGAAGCCCGAGTGCGTCGGCCAGCGTCAGAATTCTTTCTAAGCCTATCGTCCATTTCCACTCCTTTGTTGTTCGCGGTCGAAATCCATGAAGCGTTTGATCATCTTCATGCGTTGTTCCTTGTTGTCCCACATTCCAGCCTCCTTGATCGCAGCCACCCGTTGGGGTGAGAGTAAAAACTCGTTGCTGCTACCCGAGGTGCTCGAACTGGACCGCTCGGAACCCGTTACAACAGAGCGTGGTCTCGGACGACTATTGCTCTTGCCTTGATTGTAACGATGAGGAAGGTACTTTGACAAGCGTTCATCAAGCTCGTCCCAATACTCCTCGGTTGACGGGTCGTATCCCTCTTCGGCCATGGCTTTATCGATCTGAAGTGCTACTTTGGAATCGGTATCGCGGCCCTTAGGGTCGTACCACCGGTTTTTGGACATCCAATCGGACGCTAGGCGCTGCATATCGGGGTCCGGGGGCTTAATTCCCGAGGTCTCGATCTGCCTGGAGGCCTGATGCTTGAGGTTTTGCAGCGCTTCGACCTGCCGCTTGGCCTCGTACATGGCCTCCTGGGCGTTTACCACCCCGTCACCGTCGCCTGACTCGACTGCCTCCTTCAATTTCATCTGCGTCCAGCGCAACCGGACATCAGCATCCTCGATAGCCTTGTCCACTCGGGCCATTTCTGCCCCGGAGGTGCGCTTTTCGAGGCTTGCAAGGCGTTCGGCAAGCTCCTGATTCTGCTTTTTGAGCGAAGAAATCAGGTGGTAGTTGTGGCGTTTCTCTTCTTTACCCAATTGCCGCTTAAGTTTGCGCTCTTCGCGCCTTGCGGCTCGAATTGCCTCGCGATCGGGGTCCGAAGAGTCGATGTCGTCGTCTTCGTTGTTGTTAACAAACCCGTTATGGACCGAAATATCCGGCTCCGGAGGGGTCTGATCGATGGGCTCAACGCTATCGGGCAGTTCAACAATGGCCGAGCCATCGTTTGCCTCCTGGACGTTAAGCTGCATTTCTAGCTTGTCGCTTGCATTCACGGTTTTCTCCCAAAACCTAGATGTAAATGTGCATCGTCAAGGGGTCCATCGTGACCTTGGCGATGATCTCGTGGTCGTTGAAGATGCAAAACAGCGCCTTTTCATCGCTTCCGGGTACCGCAACCTCCCATCGATCCCCGCCCCACTTGGGAACGCGGACAAATTCGCCGACTTCGCACCATGAGCCTTCCGGCCAGGGGTCCATCGAGTCGCGTTTACGGAAAGCAAGGGGGCCGATAGAGATAACCTTGGCCACTTGGCTGTTCCACTTTTCAACCTCTTTGGTCTCTTCGACCAAAACGATGCCCGAGGACGTCGTTTTCTTCTTGGGCGACTTGATCTGAACGAGCAATCGAGCGCCTAAGGGTGCTGCACCTGGGTGAACTTCAGGAAATGCTTCCCGAATCGCCGCTTCATTCGAAGCGTTAGTCATACTGATCCTCCGTTAAAAGTTGGTCGATAGCCTTCAGAGCTTGTTCAAGCCCTCGGTATTCACCTACGAGGCGCTGATACACCTCGTAACTGTTGGCATTACCGTTCGCCAAGGAGGTTGCAATATCAGCCTGCAACCCCTTGATGATCCCGATAAGCTGAGAAAAGTCGTTCATTTACGCTTGGCGGCCTTTTTTTCCTCAGGGCGTAAGTTGGGGGACTCGTCCTTCTTCTTGCTGGGGCTGCCGCCGTGTTTAAGCTTTTGGCCGGTCAGTTTCTCGCCCATGGCAAGACGCTTGTGCATGTTGATTGCTTCGCTCATTTTCAAACTCCAAAGGTTCGTTGTGCAGCCTCTTGCGCGGCCATAGCGGTGCGCTCTTGCTCTTGGGTGAGTGCTGCGTTCTCACCGGCAATTTTTGCCGCCTCGATCTGCTGGCGGGTAAGGTTATCCTCGACGTTCATTGCGATGTCGGCCTGGATCTTCTGGGCGTTTTGCGCCACGTCGGTATCTTGCTTTTCCTTCTTCAGCATGAGTTCGCCCTGATCCTTTTGGGCTCGGCGCTGGGTCTCTGCCATCGAAGTCTGAACAAGGGCCTCGACCTCCGGCGGTACCGGTGGCTTGGGCTGCATTTGCTGCGCGATCTGCATAAGCTGCTGGAGGATCGGCATCATCGGCTCAAAGGTCTCGGCCGAGTCGATATGAACGTGCCTTGCAACCGCGGACATGAGTTGCTGGGCCTCCTCGAAGATCGGCGTGACCTTCAGGGTGTCCATATCCTTGACCTCGGTGGCGTTGATGTACTCGCCCATGCGCTTGAGGTACCAGAGCGTTAAGTGCTGCTTGGCATGTTCAAGCATGGCCGGTACGAACTTCTGCCCGATGATCGGATTCATGCCGTAGACCGGGTCCATGGCGTAGGCCAAGTGCGTCTGCAAGTGCGCGATATGGTCCTGGTTCGGGAAGGCTGCGACCGGCTGCCCAAGGGACATGGCCACGTTCTCGAGCGCAGGGTTCATTTCCTTGACTTCGCGGACATCGGGCAGGACCTGATTGATCTCGGGCACCTTCATCTGCTTCAAGATCCGCTTCATGACCTCCCGGCGATCAAATAGGTCGGGGTTGTCCTTAGCGAGTGCAGCCAGGGCTTGGTTTTGGGCAAAGCGTTGGGTCTCGCTGAAGATATGCGGATCAGAAACGGGGACGATGTCGGTGTTGCGGTCAAAGTCCTGGCGACCAATGACGAGGTCCTCGACCATATCGCCCTTGCGCATATCCTCGAGCCACCAGCGATTGATCCTCCCGAGGACCATGAGCATCTTGCGCATGGACTTGTGCAGTCTCATGTGAATGCTGGAATAAACCGCGGCGCCCTGCTCGATTAGAGCCTGGGTGGTTCCGACCGGTGCGTTGTTGGATATGTCGGCGATCTTCTCTTCGCTCGTTGTTACGACGCCCTTGGCCGCGTTGGTAATCCAGCCCAGCAACTCGAAGAGCACGGGCGACGGCGGATTGAAGGGGAAGGGCATGGCGATCTTCTTAATATCATCAACGCCTGGGGCTCCCTCGATCTCGGCAACCTGGGTCGGCTCAACCTGCACGCTCTGGCCTGTTATACGGGCTCCCTTGAGCTTGAGCATGGTCGGTGAGTTGTTGATATGGGCAGAGTCTAAAAGGGCTCTCAGGGCCCCTGTAAGGGCCGCAGACAGGCCTCCAATCAACTGAGGCAAACCGATCGCGTAAGCACCGCGCCAAGGAATAAATTTGAACTCGATGAGCCAGTCGAGCTTTTGCATCTGCTCGTCGCCCTCTTCCCAGTTGCGGTAAAGGCCGACCACCTGCCGGGACTGCTCGTCGATCATCAGGATGTAAGGCGCAAGGTCGCCAGCCTTATCATCGTCCTCGATCGTAAGGTTGACGTAGGAATGGAAGACGCGACGCTCACCGTCGATGTTCTCGCTGCTTGACTTCTTGCCCTCGATCTTCTCGTTAGCCTTTTGCGCGGCCGTGGGCTCGGGCTCCATACTGGCGCGGGTAAAGCTAACGTCCAGGTAAAGGTTTGCAGCAATCCGACGGTTGAACTCCTCCTCGGATATATCCTGCATCTCGGTGCAGCGCTGGGCGGTGTAAAAGCTTGGCGCGGAGAAGGGCAGCAGGATCTTATCGATGGGCACGAATTCGGCGCAGGGACGCTTCTTTTGCTCGTCATACCAAAGCTTCAGGTACTGGCTACCACCAAGGGGAAGCTGGGTAGCAAGCTGCTCGAGTTCATCGCGAAGCTCTTCGATCTGCTCGGTACACTGCCAATTCATGAAATCGCGCTTACGCTCAGCAAGGTTTTGCTTTTGCTCAGTAACCTCGCCAAGGATTTTTGTACCTACAGGACCATCAGGCGGCATGATCTCTTTCATGCACCGGCTGGCAAAATCCACGCAGGCTTCGGCAATTACTGGGTGTACAGCCTTGGATGCGCCCTGGAAGGTTGCACCGCCTGGAGCCTCGTTACCAAGGCCGGATCGCTTTAAGCCTTCCTCGTACTGCTTATCGCGCTCCTTACGGGCCTCCATATCCTTCTCGAATAGCTGAAGGTACTTAAGCGCGAGGTCGTCCAGGGTGTTTGGATCGATCTTGGCTGCAAGGTTTTCGTAAAACTGTGGATCTTCTTCCGGACCGTCGTTCTCGGTCATGCGGACAACAGCCGACCCGTCCTCGAGTTCTTCGACCTCGGGCTTCTCGTCAAATAGCTTGTAGATCGTCTCGTCGCCCTCGGGGCTTTCCTCAAGGGGTAGATTCATTTCGATCGCCATGATTTCCTCATCATTTCAAGACGCATAGCGTCGGTATCGGGCTCTCCGCCCTCTTTGTAGCCACGCAACGCCCTCATAAGATCTTCGTGGGTCGTCTTCTCGTCGGCTACCTTGTCCCAGACCGCGTGATGCGCTAGGTGCTGGTAGTACGGGTCAAGCGATGGATCAATATCAAGGCCCAGCACTGACTGCCTAGCCGCCAAGCGATCGACTGCTTCACGAGCGCCCAGCCCCTTGCCCCTTTGCATCATCGTCTGGGGGGCTACAGGGCTCTCCAGGGAGTGCAGGTTAAGCTGCCTTGCGTCCAGGGTAGGTAAGTCGCCACGGCCCAGCATCGAGCCTATAAAGCCGCTTTTAGCGCCTGCTATGCCCTTAATGCTTTCGGCCCAGTCGCGGTACTCATCAGACGATCCAACAAGCGCCTGCTGCATTTGCGGAACCAGGGTCGACATATTGTTGACGCCATACCGAAGCTGCTCGGTAAGCTGGTTGGCTTTACCGAAGGGGGCGAACTTAGCCCGAATGTCGTCCAGGGCCTTTTCGTTGACTACGCCACGCTCGGCGTCGTCGAGGAACTTCTGCCCCTGCTTGGAGCCCAGCCATTCAGCGAAAGCACCCTCCGGCCTTACCAGCCCTTCGGTCTTCGGCACCTTCAAGCCTGCCTTGGTTGCCGTGTCGTAGGACAAACCGCCGCGGCCAATGCTCGATTGGGTAATACCGTAGGCCTTGATCAGATCCCGGACTCCGAGGTTACCGGCAGCGGCCCGTTTGCCCTGCTCGATCATGAAGTCTCCGTACCCGCGCTGGATGTAGTCGGGAACCTCGGTAAGCTTAAGCTGCTTGTCGACTTCGGCTAGTGGCTTCCACTGCCAGTCTTCGATCTTGGTCGTCTTGGGATCGACAAATTCCTTAACGGCCATGGCTGCGCGTTGAGCGATCTTCTTTCCACCGCCTGCTGCGAGTTTTACCGCCCCTCCATCTTTATACGGGATAGGGGCTGAGAATTTCTCACGCAACTCGGGGGTGATGTCAAAGCCTATCTGGTTGCCAAGGGCGCCGTAACGCTCAGCATCGCGCTCTATTTCGCCGATCTTGTCGGTCAAGTACAGATAACGAGAGCTTCCAGGCGTGGCGTTGGCAAGCTCTTCGCGGAGCTTGGCAGTCTTGTCCTCGAACTGAATATCGCGCAGGCTACTTTCCTTGCCGATCACCTTACGAATACGCTCGGGCACGATCTCGTCGTAGAACTTCCTCATCCCTTTGCCGCCGAACTCGAGGCCTTGACCCTCAAGGCTTCTTATCGACGCGCCCATGCCGGCAAATCGGCCCTGCTGCGGCTTTTGCTCCAGCATCTTTTGCGCAGTCTCTTCGCCAATGTACTCGGGCAACTGCTTTGCCGGGTCGTTTATGGGCTGCTCCACGACCCTTCGGCCGTCCTTGCCGTAACCAATGAGCAAGCCATGACCCAATTCATCAGGGCCGGGGGCGATACCGCCGCTTGTGCGAATGAACTCGAGCCTGTCAATGTAATTGGTTAGCCTGAAGCGATCGGCAGACTGCTTGCCATTGATAAACGCCACACGGTCATAACCTTCATCCACCGCACGCTTGAGAATGTTCTTGAGCGAGAGGTCTACCCAGTCCTTGGTGTTTTGTACGAAGGGGGCTGATGGAATTGCTTCCTGAATATTTTTTTGCTCTGCCAGTAAATCATCGACTTGCCGACCTAAATTGCGCACTTCTTCGGTCATGGCGTCAAACTTGCCATCGTCTAGATTTGGAAGCCGAAGCGCATCGTTGGACACCTGACGCTGCTTGGCCAGCAATTCATCGATTTCTTTTTGAATGTCTTCATAGCTTCGCTGGCTTTGTTTGAAGCCCTTCTTCCTGCCCTCTTGTCCCCAGTCAGACTGTAGCTCCTCAATGAAGAGCACCTTCTTGCCTTCAACGTCAGTGCGATCATTCATGCGAACATGGGACAGGACGTTGGGTTGATTAGGCCAGTGAGACGATTGGTACTTTACTGGCTCCTGCGCTATTCCTGTTTTGCTATTCCACTCGCCCTGCCTGCCGCCAGCAACCCATTCTTCATAGGTTTGTTTTTTTGCCGGACCCTGCGGTATTGTCAGCAACATCTCGCGGTAGTTCTCGCCACCAGGAACGGTGTATTGGCCGTACTTGGAAAGCGCTTCAGCCGCCTTGGTGCCGGGTTTGTACTGGCGCTTCATGTTCTCCAGGTCGTCGATAGCATCGGCCGCAAACTCGGCAAGTCCCAGGTCGCCTTCATTGACAAGCTTGTCGTAGCGCTGGTTAGCAAGGGCTATAGCCTCATCGATCTGCGATACATCAGACGGGTCGAACTCTGGCATGTGGACCTTGAGCCACTCCTTGGCATACGGGGGAACAACGGTCTCGCCCAGCATAACCTGCTGGACCTCGGGCACGCTGCCCTTAACCATCTCCTGCACCTCTTCCCTGGTGACTTTGGGCATGGCCGCAAGCTTTTGGGCGATACCTGATGACTGCAGGAACTCCTTGTTCACGTTCTCTGCACGCTGGATCTCATTCAGGAACGCCTGCCCAGGTCCTTGCTTGCGCTGGATGTTCAGGGCCGCCTGCTCGACGGGGCTGTAAAAGCCAAGCTTTGATACGGGCGCCTGCACCTGATTAACCCTGGCCATCCCAAGTTGGGACTCGAGGGGGCTTGCAGTCAATTGCCGCTGCAGTTGCTGGCCTACCGCCTTGCCTACACCCTTAGCCGCCTGGACACCAAGGCCACCAAGCTCAGCGACGCCTGCAACATCCACGACTCTCGGGTCTAGCGTAAAGGTTCCGATGCCTCCGGTGGCCACGTTGCCGCCCTTGATGGCTGCTTTGGGGCCGTAGTAGGAGACATCCTCAACAAGGCCTGCAGCGCCAGGAATACCCAATAGCTCGTCTACGCCCATACCACCGACCAAGGGAATACGGGGATCAACCTGATACTGCCCGACGACGTTCTGAGCGGATCTGAGGCCCCTAGCAATCGCTCCCAGGACCGGGTTTTGTGGCGAAGCTTTCATCTCACCGCGGGGATCGCCACCGTCTTGCATGCGGATCAGGCCGCCCTCGGCTTTGTTAAGCAAAGGAGTTGAAGTGTCGTAAGTACCTTCGTTACCAAGGGCGCTCTTGATAGCGCTGGGATTGTAGGAAACCACCTCGGCCAGATCACCATCGCGGTATTGCATCAGGCCGTCATATCCTGCGGCTCTAGCGCGTGACTCGACTTCTTTGCCGATGTAGCCTTTGTTCTCGTAGGCACGCTCGACTAAGCGAGACGCCTTATTCTCATCCAGTCCCAACTTAACCAACGCTTCGATCATTGGGTCGCCCTCGCCATTGATCACCAATGGGTTGCGCATTTGGGCGTAAACAGGCAAAACATGGCCCCCGGTCGATGGAGGTGCGCCATACGGAGTGGTTACAGCATAGTACCCAGCATAGTCAGCCTTGGGGGTCATGTAAACACCCGATCCAAGTGCTCCTTCCTTGCTTGGCTTAAATTGTCGAATAGCCTCCTGGCCTTTACCTCCCTCGGTCGCTGTCGTGCCATGGTAAAGACGCATTTGCACCGCGCTTGGCTCAAGGAATTTCTTCAGGTTCTCGTCGCGCTCTTCCTTGGTTAAGGTCTTCTTCGCGGCTTTCTTAATCAGGTTAGCAGTAAACGGGTTGATCGGCTTCATTTTCGCCTCCTCACCATGCCGCCCTTTTTCTTACTGAGCTTGACCCCTTCAACGTCGGAGCCCTTGGGAGCCACCAGCAAGGATTCGTAAACGTCGTGCGGCTGACCCTTTCCGATTGTCACTCGGCCGACAATGTCACCGATCCCGAAGATGTCACCGCGGCTCTTTGGCCTTAGGGTCGGGTTCTCACCGGTCATCGTGTTGAACATCTCGACCGGGGTAGCGTACTCAGTGCCGAGGCCGTACTTATGGCCAGCGCCCGACTGCTCGATGGTCGCAATGAACTTAAGCTCATCAAGCAAGGGATCGCCCTCGGGCTTGTAAAGCTGCCTGCGCACAAGGTTTGACTTGGTGATCGAGCCCTTCTTGCGATCGCTAAGGTCGGTCTCAATCTCGCGCTTGGCGCTCATGATCGGACGGTTGGTCTTGGGGTCGATTACGACGCCGACGTCCTCCATCATGCGCTTATCGAGGATCTCGCCGGTCCTTGGGTTAACGAAGGCGCCAGACGGGAAGTCAGAGCGCTGCATGTTGTTAACTTGCAACACCTTCTCAACGAGGCCTTGCATTTGCGGGAACTTCTCGGGCTGCAAGAACCAGCGGTTAGGGATCGGCAGGATGGACGTGCGGCCCTGCTCGGTAAGTCTGCTTGCAAGGTCCGTGGAAGGATCGATGGCCGACGTGATGGTCTGCTTGGCAGGTTTATCGAGGGCCTGGAGGCCACTCTTAACCGCCTTGGCTATGCCGCCTGCTTGCATCTTTTTAACCTTGCCACCCTTCTTGTAGCCAGCCTTTTGAAGCTTGGTCAGTAGCTCTTCGGACAGAAACTGGGATGGCGCGTAGCCTCGAGTCCAGTCCATGTACCCAGGCTGCCGACCCTTCTCAGTAAGGACCTTGTTGATGTAGTCCTCCATCAGCAATTCTCGTGGCGCAGGTATGAAGCTGACGCCAAGGTCCTCGCCCTTGAGGATGGTCGGGAAGGCTGGGTGAAGATCGGGCCTGTCCATCATCTCGCCGCTAAGCTGGAAGAGGCGGTTGCCAAGCGAACCCGTCGGCACTTCCAAGAGTGCCGGATCTGTCGTGCGCTGAATGATCCGATCGTAGTCAAAGATCTGGCCCTTCTTACCGCCAACGCCGATACCGCCCATGACGTCAGCAGCGGCTGCGCGTTTATCGAAGGTGTCGACAAGCTTGCGGAACTTCCTGGGGTTCGTAATGTCGACGTCGGCCGGGAATAGGTTCTTGCCCTCCTTATCGATGGCCGAGGCAAGCTTTGCGTTCAGGGTGTCCTTGAGTTCGGGCGTGAGCTTTTCTTGCTTAACGCCGCCCATAAACTCCTTGTAGAGGCGGTCGAATACCATCTGGTTCGACTTGTGCTGCGTCGGTGTCCCCAGCATGGTCGTCCAGATCGCTTGGCCTTCAGGAACGCGGCGATTGGACCCTATGATGGTCTGACCAACTCCAGGCGTCTTAACGCCCCAGGTCGCACCGGCATAACGCGGGTCGGTAAGCTGAATACCTGAGAATCCCGGACCGCCAAGAAAGCCCTCTCCGACTTTAGTTCTATCGGCCTGGGTGATCATCAGCGTCTTACCTTCGTGCTTACCTAAAGCTTCGGACGGCAAGATAAGACCAGTCTCGGTCATCTCTAGGATTCTCTTCTCAACGTCCCTGGGCATTTCCATGTTCAAGCCAGACTTGCCCTGGAAGCTTTGACCGGGAAGGGCTCTGAAAGCCTTATCAGCAGCCTTTTTGGCTAAGCCGCCTCCTGCCATGCTTACAAGACCGCCTCGAGCACCGCCCTGGTAATTACCTGGATCGTCCGGCTTGGCTGTGGGTACGATCGGCGTCGTTGAGTCTACCGTGGTG
>Ga0209358_10001538_pt1 | contig 18192 bp, 14 predicted proteins | sample LauGreFa1BDMLBSN_2_FD_187574 | JGI IMG/M metagenome (GOLD analysis project Ga0209358, IMG submission 187574) | Freshwater lake microbial communities from Lake Michigan, USA - Fa13.BD.MLB.SN (SPAdes) (version 2) | ecosystem: Environmental > Aquatic > Freshwater > Lake | place: Lake Michigan, USA... | reverse complement strand
GGTTTTTTCTAGTGCTAGCAAAAACAAAAAGCCCCACCTTGTGAGTGGGGCTTTTTGTTTGATATTGGTAGGTCGTGCAAGATTCGAACTTGCGACCAACGGATTAAAAGATGTTGTTGTTCGACAAATTGCCAATAAAAACAATGACTTATATTAAATTAATTGCACTGTGCAACAAACTGTGTAATGCAGTACCCCTGTGTGAATTTTGTATGGACGGTCTATGGGTGTCCAGAATATGGACAGGGGTAGATAACTTTTTGGTTGGCTAGTGTCCAGACTTTTGACAGCTCAGACATTTTTGCAATTTAAGAGTGTCAAAAATATGGCTGGAATAGATTGAATAAGTTGCTATTCAAGAACCTTGCAACGGATCGCTTATTTCATTCGTGGGCTTGGAAAGAAGTCGCTTTCAGCAGAGATGAAAATATTTTTTTAAGCGTTTTGAGGTTAGACTTAATTTTTAGTGTTGGCCTAGATAAAAAGCCCCACCTTGTGAGTGGGGCTTTTGTTTGATATTGGTAGGTCGTGCAAGATTCGAACTTGCGACCAAAGTATTAAACGATGTAGTTGTAGTGTAAAAACAATTAAATTTAATGACTTATTTTTTAAGTAGTTGGATTGTTCGGACATGGCGGCATTGTGCCCGCAGTGATGGGTTCGTTCTTTGAATGGTTATTATTAATATATAAACTTTTGCAATCATCGCCATAGCGCATTAGACTAATTTTCATGTACCTAAACGCACGCGAGACTAGGCTCCTTTCCAAGGCATTCGGTTTGTTGGCCGAGGGTCTGTCTGCGGCTGATGTGCGTGAGCAGTTGGGTTATTGTTTGATGGAGATCCTGCAAGCAGATTTTTTCGCTTCCTTCGTGTGGGATGATTCAGAGGCCAAGTTTACTGAAGGTGTCTCCATCAATATGGACCCAACGAATCTTGGTGCTTACGACGCCTATTATCAATTTCACGATCCCATCACCTTTCATTTGCAGCGGTGCAGAGTGCCCACCTTGGTGACGCAGGTCATGCCACAGCGCGAGCTGATGCAAACCGAGTTTTACAATGACTTTTTAGCGCGTGATGGGCTGCATTGGGGTGTGAATGTCTATAGCTATGTAGATAGCCGTAATATCGGCGATTTACGAATTTGGCGTCGGCGAGGCAGGGCAAACTTTGATCGCCACACGCTGGATCTCTTGAGTTTGATCGAGCCAGCATTTACCAAGGCGCTACGGCATAACTCAGATGCTATTGCCTCGGTCCAGCAGGATTCAACGTATCTATCATCGCTGTCGGCGCGTGAACGAGCCGTTGCGCAATTAGTGACTCAGGGACTTACCGATAAAGAGATCGCGATACGTCTCGCTGTTGAGCTTTCGACTGTACGGACCTATTTAAAACGAATTTTTGCCAAGCTAGGTCTGAACCGGCGCAGCGGCATGGCCGCCGCGCTCGTTAAAAACCATTGACTATTTAGCGTTTAGCGGGTGGTGGCAAGCGCCCAAACAGGTTCTCCAGCGCCAGCCCGATGCTGATTAATTTTCGATCGCTACCAGCTGGACCATCCAATTCAATTCCCACAGGTAGATTGCTTGAGGCACCGAGTGCAATAGGAACCTGCAAACCCGGGATGCCTGCATTGCTGCCCGGATCCGTGTTCTGAATATAGGCTAAGAAATTACCCAGGCTGCTTGATTCGGGTATGGCATCCATCGCAACTTTAGTCACTGTCGGGAAAACCAGCGCATCAATCTTGTACTTGTTAAAGGTCGATTGGTACAGCTTGATGAGTGCAGGCCGGCTGTTACTCATGGCTGCATCATAGGCAGGCTTCGCATCGACGAGAGTGTTGTCTGGTCCAGGAAGTTTGCGTGGGATGACCAGACCGTCGTAGGTGCCTTTAACATCAGGACTGGAGATTTCCTTGGCAATATCGGTAATCGTGATGCCTGAGCCACTCTTGTTCAGATAGGCCACCATATCGTCGTAAGCTTCATAAAGCGCAACCGGGAAGCCGATTTGACCATTCAACTCCAAGAGTCCTGGAATCTCGACATCGACGATGGTGACTCCAGCCTCCTTCATTTTTTGCAAAGCCATATCAAATGCGGCTTGGGTATCCGCATCCAGATTAGCTAGCGTAGGCGCGAATACGCCGACACGAAGCTTTTTTAAATCGGCTGCGCGGGTTGCAGAGTCGCCGGTAATGACGCGGTCGAGAAGTTCGACGTCCCTCATGCTGGCGGCCATAGGGCCAGCGGTGTCACGCGTACGAGAGATTGGCGCAATCCCGGCTTGCGAGTACCGACCAACGGTGGGTCGTAGCGATGAACAGCCATTCAATGCACAAGGGACACGCACTGATCCACCCGTATCCGTACCTAGACCTGCAGGGACAATTCGCGCGGAGACCGCAGCGGCAGTTCCAGAAGAAGAGCCACCCGCAATCTTTGTGCTGTCGTAAGCGTTTCGAACGCCAGCTGCAGGGCTGCTCGAGAAGCTTGGATTAAAGCCCGACACGCCGAATGCCAATTCATGCATGTTGGCCTTGCCGATAATGATGGCACCTGCTGCGCGAAGCTTGGCCACAATCGGGGCATCTTTCTTCGGAACATACTTCAACAGTGCCTTTGTCCCGGCCGTGTTGGGTAGACCTGCGACCTCAATATTGTCTTTAACGACAATTGGTACGCCCTCTAGTGGTCTGCAGCGTGCACCACTTTTTCTTGCTGCATCCGCTTGCTTAGCTGCAGCGAGCGCACCGTTATCATCGAGCGTGATAAATACATTGAGTTCGGCAAGTACCTTGGCTCGGCTCAACGCTGCGGTGACCAATGCCTCACTCGTGACTTTGCCAGCGCAAAAATCGGCAGTAGCTTTCCCTGCTGTGAGATTGTCAAAACCGATCGCCGATTGGTCAGCATAAACAGATGGTGCAACCAAGAGCGTCACTGCGAAGAGACTGGCCGCAGCTTTTGAGAAGCTTTTCTTGTGCATTATGTTCTCCTGAGTTTTTGTCGAGCCAACTGTGACCCATGGAGAATTCTGTTGGGAAAAAGTTAGGCTGTCTGTCCTCATTGTTGGGGACATGGCGATCATGTATGACCTCCCATCGGTATCCATCGCCAAACGCGGGGGAGGGGGTAAAACCCGGCAATCCAATAAAAGCGTAATCAATAAACAAATAGGACGCTTATTTTCAGAGCCATGAGAAGTTGGCAGAGTCCAATCGAAAAAACGGGAGGCTAGAGATTGACTTTGTAATAACGGAACAGTAGATTGAAAGTTCTCATTAAGATGGACATAAGGATCACACAAAAACATTCGAATTGATCCTTAATGCCGATTGGGTTAATAAAAATGAAAAAACAAATAAAACAATTTATCTTTATTTTATTATTTTCTTTGTTTGCGATTGTCCAATATGCCCATGGGCGTGTGGTGTTATCTGAGTCGATGCCCATCCTTTTTAAGGATGCCGACATTAGGGTTTATGAAGATACCTCAAATCAAGCTGACTACTTAAATGTCTTGGGAAAGTTGGATTATTTTGTTACCCCCACTGATATCAAAACCTTTAAACCTTATGTTAGCTACTGGGTTGTTCAGAAAATAGTTAATGAATTAAATCAAGACAGAGAATTACAAATTGATCATTCCGGCTGGAGAGAGCTTACGGCTTACGTCATAGATTCAAAAGGAAATGCATCTATGTTGAAATCAGCGGGATTTGTTGGTAACCACAATCCCTTTCTTGCAGCCAATCCTGGGGTAACTAAAATTTCAGAATTTCAAAGTCAATTCCCTTCATTCATTTTAAAAAAAGGCGAAGAGGTAACGATATTGACGAGTGTTAAATTCCATCCAGTATTTCCAAGCAAATCATTTTCATTCAATTTTTATGATAAGAGTACATTTTCTGAATTTAGGCGATTCAGTCTGTACTTGGAGGGTTTATTATTAGGAACTTTGTTTGCGCTGACTATTTTTGCGGTATTTAATGCTTATCACTCGAATGACCGAGTAAATATTCATTACGCCATATGGATTACAACGGCATTTTTTTCTGTTTCGTCATTACACATTATTGATGGACATCGTCTATTTGAATTTTTCTTTAACGTTGAGAACTATGTATTTCCCTGGTCTGACACAATTGCTTATGTAATTTTTATTGTTCTCGCTTTTGGTCAATCGATAAGCTATATAATTTTTGCACGACAATATTTAAATATTAAAAAATATTTCCCAAAAATTCAGATTATTACTAATGTTTGGATTGCCTATGCTGTGATGTATGGATTTCTCGCGGCAACTGGAGAATTCTATAAAGAGGATACATTTTTTAGCGCGGCCATCATTGCGCCTACTTATAGTATTGCTGTAGGTGGAATTTTATTGACTTTATTTGTGTGTAGTTACCTCCGGTACAGAGCAGGTTTTGGATTCGCTATTTTCTTTACATACGCAGTTATTCCTTATCTTGTATTTCGTTTAAGTTTTTTGTTTGGAATAATTGGAATTTCCTCACCGTTTCAGATGTTGCCTGACTACGGCATTGGATATTTTTTGAAAAATCCATGGACTAATCAAGCATTTGGCGTTTGTATGGAGGCGATGATCATGGCGCTTGCAGTGATAAGTCGCGCGCGTTGGCTTCAAAATGAACTAACAATTAGCGCTGAAAATCACAGCGAATTAATTAAAAAGCAAAATCAAATCCTTGAAACTACAGTAGAGGATAGAACGAGAGAATTGCGTATCAAGCACGAATTAGTTTTGAGTTCAGTGAATTACGCAAGTCGTCTACAAAGGGGGCAGTTACCACGTTCTATTCGAATCGATAATCGATTCAGTTCTTTTGACACTATCTGGGAGCCTCGCGATGTTATCGGCGGGGATGTTTATTGGGTTTCATCGTCGCTTCATCCAGGTCCTTTCATACTCGCGGTAGCTGATAGTACGGGACACGGTGTTCCGGGCGCGATGCTATCGCTTTTGGTGAGTAATTCCTTAGAGCGTATCTATGCGAATGATACTGAACAGGATCCGGCTACTGCATTATTGTCGTTAGATCGATATGTGCGCCTAGGTTTAAACCAAGATCGCGCAGACAGTGAGAGCGATGATGGTTGTGATGCAGCAGTACTGCGTATCAATCCGGATCAAAAAATACTCGAATTTTCTGGCGCGAAGTTGGGGTTATTTCGTGTTACTGATCAAGGATTTTTAACTAGGTATTCCGGTGCGAGATGCAGTTTGGGCTATCAAGAACCAATACTAGCTAAATATCAGCCGTACTTAACTACAATCAACTATGATTCTGGCGATGTTTTTGTGATCACTACGGACGGCTTAACAGATCAAATTGGAGGGCCTGATAGCCGATTGTCGTATGGCTACCGTCGTTTAGAAATCCTTTTGAAATCACATTATAAAAAAGATGTTAAGCAAATAACCGAAATAATCAAAAATGATTTTGCAGCTTGGCAGGGTAGTAATGTACGTAGAGACGATGTAACGGTCGTTGTATTTAAGCTCTAAGTCTGCGACGCCGAATGGCGTACTTCAGATTGATTACATCACTGCTGCCGTATATGTTGTATATAGATTTGCTAATAAAAAATCAAAATCTGTAGAAAGATTCTAATAAATTCCATATGCGATGCCATGATGAATTTAATATTTAAAATGTTCGTATTGTTTTTTTTAGTTGGCTCGCTAAGCACTACAGCGAATGCAATTGAATTACAGCCTTTCCAGGTTGTGGCTGATACCCCCATCATTTTTAATCCCAAAGACAGCGCCCTAGTTCTAAGAGATCCTGCGGGGTCTTTAAGCCCAGAAGAGGTTCTTGTTCGTAAAAATGAATTTAAATCTGCAGCTGAGATGGGTAAGATCGATGCCCATAGCTATTACTGGATCATGCAGAAATTTATTAGTAGGTTAGATGCAGATAGAGAATTTCGCGTTGAAGGATCCTGGCTTAGCATTGAAACGTTTGCCATTCAATCGAATGGATCCATTTTGAAATTGAAACCAGCAGGTTTTGGTTACTCATACTCCCAATTGAGTGATGTAGATCCCACTCTGCCAAGCTCATCAAAAGCGGCTAGCTCTCAAGGTTTATTTGTTTTGCGGTCTGGCCAACCGTTAGTTTTGTTGTCTCGTGTGAAATCAATACCTGCATTACCGCCTAAATCATTTACTTTGCGTATCGCTGATCATGCTCGGTTTTTAGAGTTAAGACGATTTGGACTATTCGTAGAAGGGAGTTTGTTAGGAATTTTATTTGCGTTAGGAATTTTTGGTTGGTTTTCCTATTTCATGAATAAAGATAGAGCCAGTTTATTTTATGGCATATGGCTTACGCTTTCATTTTTTCAGGTTTTCAATTTATATACGCAAGATGGAAATCATTTTTCTGAATTCATGTTGAATGTGGATGGAATATTTCTTGGGGCTGTATATCTATCAAATATTTTTTATTCATTTCCAGCGTATGGACAGTTAATTTTTTACTTTCTCTTTGCTAGCGCATTTTTACAACTTTCCAGATATTTTCCCACAGCGCAAAAATTCATATATTTATTCTCACTGTTTTTCTTTTGTTTTTTCTGGGTGTCTGCCTTTGTAGTACATAACATCCCACCCAATATATTTTTCTTGCCTAATGCGATATTACCAATCGCAATGTTTGTCATCGTTTATAAATGTGGTATCGATCGATACAAGCAAGGAATGAAAGTGGCTCTATTTTTTTTAATAGGCGCTATTCCTTATTTTTTATTTAGGCTTGTTTTTGTTTCAGGTTTGCTAGGAATGCCTTCTGTATTTAGTTTATTACCTGAGTCTGGACTTAGCTATCTTCTTCAAAATAACTTTGTGTCGCAAGCAATGGCTTTGTGCTGCGAAGCTATCATCATGGCACTTGCTGTTATTAGTAGAAACAAGTGGATTCAAGAGGAGTTGATAGAGACTCAAGAATCTCAGAAAAGATTAATTGCAAATCAAAATAAAGTTCTAGAAGCAACCGTTGCAGAGCGCACGCAAGAGCTAGTGGAGCAGCACAGGGCGTTAGATGAATCCCACCAAATTATTTTGGGATCAGTGAACTACGCAAGTCGATTACAACGGGGGCAATTGCCGCGATCTATTCGTATCGATAGGAGATTCGCTTCTTTTTCTGCCATATGGCAGCCAAGAGATGTGATTGGAGGAGATGTTTATTGGCTTTCTTCTTCATTGCACACGGGGCCATTTATTGTGGCGGTGGCTGACTGCACTGGTCACGGTGTACCTGGCGCTATGTTGTCATTATTGGTTAGTAACTCGCTTGAACGTATTTACGCTAACGATACAACCCAAGACCCTACATCTGCTTTGCTTTCGCTAGATCATTATGTGCGCATGGGTTTGAATCAAGATAGGCTCGATAGTGAGAGTGATGATGGATGTGACGCAGCGATATTACGAATCGATCGTGACAATCATCGCATTGAGTTCTCGGGTGCGAAATTAGGACTTTTTCATGTTTCAGGTAAAGATAACTTAACTCGCTATTCTGGTGCACGGTGCAGCCTTGGCTATCACGAGACTATTCAAGAGGGGCAAATTTCAACAGCTCATGTCATTCGATATCAAGCTGGTGATGTCTTTGCCATTTTCACGGACGGCATTACTGACCAAATTGGTGGTCCAACGGGGAAGATTTCGTTTGGCTACCGGAGACTAGAACAAATTCTTCGATCGCATCATGGTTCCGATGCGATGACGATTACTGATGTAATTCAACATAATTTTTTGCTTTGGCAAGGTACTAATACACGTAGAGATGATCTTACTGCCATCGTATTTACTCTTTAGGTAGTTCATGTGACCACCTAAATGAGTCGATGGATACCACGACATTGACATAGCGAATGTCCTTTATGCGGTGTAGTTGTGATGAATAGTCCCTATTTTTATGTTCATCACACGCGTCAGAGAGTAAATACAATCACCGTAAAATCATCTCGGTTTTTCTGTTCTCCGCGCCATAAATCAAATTCTTCTTTAAGTCGCTGTGCAATCTGTTCGGCAGGACGAGAGGCCAGCTGCGTAAGTGTTTGTTCAATGCGTCGATATCCAAACGAGCTGGGAGGAGTTGATGGTCCACCTATTTGATCTGTAAAGCCATCCGTGACGACCACAAATGTATCACCTGGCGTATACGCTATCACCTGGTCGTTGGGTTCATCTTCTGGATCAGGCCGCTGGCAATAACCGAGGCTTGCACGAGTGGGTAGATGTCGGATGATTGTGCCTTCAGACTTGAGCTGGAATGTACCGATTTTGGCACCAGCAAAAATAATCCTGCGCTGTTCGCGATCGATGCGCATAATCATCGCGTCACAGCCATCGTCACTTTCACTATCCTCTGCGTCTTGGTTGAGTCCGCTACGCACGAGGAAATCCAAGGTCATTAGCGCCTCTGCTGGAGATTTGTCAGGTTCGGTAGAAAAAATCCTCTCCAGAGAATTACTTACTAGCAGCGACAGCATGGCGCCAGGTACCCCGTGGCCTGTGCAATCGGCTACGGCCAGGGTGAAAGGCCCTGCATGCTGGGATGATGATAACCACCATAAATCGCCGCCAATAGTGTCTCGCGGTGCCCAGATGACTCCTAAGGATGCAAACCTTCCTTCAATTCGGTGAGGCTTGGGCAGTTGACTGCGCTGGAGACGACTTGCGTAATCTACGGAGCTCACAATGAAGCGATGTGCCTCATCGAGCTCTTGGTGTTGCTCAGCAAGCTCTCGTGTACGCGCGGCAACGGTTTCTTCCAATACCTTGTTCTGGTTTTCTACGAGTTCTTGCTGCTCACGCATACTGGTTGCGAGTTCATCTTGTAGCCAGCGTGAACGAGCTACCACGGCGAGTGCCATAATGACAGCTTCACACACTACGCCAAACCCTTGCATCGAGTTGGCATCTTTAAAGTGATAAAAAATACCTTCATCGGGCAGCATCGCTACAGGCGAGGGAATGCCCGCCACCCCGAGTAAGAATAATGATCTAAACAGTACGTAGGGAACCATCGCAACCATAAAGAACTTGGCGATCGACATTCCCTCACGCAGTCTAATGAAAGCGCAGATATACACGCCAAGAAGATTCAATACCAGCCATATCAATAGAGGATTCCAAAGCCAGCTAGGTGGAATGCTGTGTTTGATCGTAAGGTTGACGGTAAGCTGTATTAGATAAAACGCTATCCAAGCGTTGGTAAACTGATGAAATAAGGGAAATCGCTCTCGAATGTTAAGAAAAGATCGGGCAAACAGAATGTAAGCAATACTTTGACCAGCGGCCACAATATAAGCAACGATATTACGAACAGAAAGCCCAATAGGCGTGAAACCATATTCATCAAAGCCCACAAAAAATTCTGCCATCCTCTGACCATCGTGTACTCCTAAAACTAGCACACTTCCGAGTGCGAACAGTATCCAAATCCCATACATCAGACTGGTATGGTCGCGATTTCGGAAAAAGGAGTACCAGCCAAATACGGACAAAGCGAGTAAAGCGCCGGCCAAAGCGCCTTCTATATACAAGCCAAAGCGACGTAATTCAAGATACCTTGCGTGATCAACAATACTAAAAAAATTAAATTGTTTCGGTAAAAAACGCTGGTCTGGAATAACTCTCGCATAGATTTTTGCAGTCTCATTACGACGCAAAGGGAGTACCAGGTATTGCGTCTCGGAAGGAGGAGAGTGATTTACAAAAGGAGATGAACGTGAAAGCTGATTTCCAGGCGCTAGGTTTGCATAATTTTTTTCATACGCTACTCGCTCGCCATTTTCATGAATGAGATAAACATTCAAGCCAAGTAAACCGAATGTCTTGTTCGTGAGCCGAAATTCTCTATCAATGGCAATATCATTTTTTATTTCTAACGCTATCCAATAGACTTTCGACGATTGAATGGGTCCAATGTCATTGGTTGGCTTAAATAGGCTTGATGCATCTTGCGCCTCATTCAATGACAGTACCCTGTCTCCCTCTACAAGTACCTGAATATCATTAGGCTTAATCGGTATAACTACTGGGGTATTAGCGCTTAGCGCTATAGGCTCTGCACACATGGTGTCAACTGGCCAACCGACAAGTCCGATCAAGAGCAACAGGATGGCTATTATTTTTTTCATTGGTCATCTCCTTTGAAGCGTTGCATTGTTATGAGCGTAGCGTAGTATGGCGATACGATCTCCTTGAGCTGGGGACCTTCATAGTACTGCGTCAAACCACCACTTTTACGACGACAACAAAGAGCTTTATTAGGGTTCGCGTAGTTGAGACGCTAGCTCAGACAGCTTATCGGCAAGCGCAGAGCGTACCTCTGCATCGAGCACCGCTGGATCCAGATCGATAGATACGCCTGCCGGATGATCGAAATTAAACACGGAGGGAGATGATTCAGTTTTGCGGCCCGTAATTGAATACGTTTGCACATCACGCGCGATACCTTTCATTCTGATTGCACCTCGTTTCTCTGCAACGACGAGGTCTTCAACATGAACGAACGTTTCGTAGCTCATCAAAATGCCACCAACGTCTGCATTGGACTCTAGTCGTTGAGCAAGGTTTACTTCACCGCCAATGATGGTGTATGAAAGCCGTTGTTCGCTACCAAAATTTCCTACGTTGCAGTAGCCGGTATTGATACCGATGCGGATCTCGAATGGATTTTCAAACCCGATCGAGTGCCAGCGCTTTTGTAATGACCTCAGACGTTCCAGCATCGACAGCGCCATCTCGACGCACGCTCGTGCATCCTCACGTACACCGTGCGATTCGGGATCACCAAAGAAGACCATCATTGCATCACCCATGTATTTGTCGATGGTGGCGCCATAGTTGAGCGCGATCTGAGTCATCTCAGAAAAGTATTCGTTCAGGTATTCTGTCAGAGCCTCGGGTTGAAGGCTTTCTGAGGTCTGCGTGAAGTTCTTGATATCAGAAAAAAAGACAGTCAGTTTTTTTCGCTGTGTCGTGATCTGAGTGTCATGTTTTCCCTCGAAAAGCGCCTGGTGAATTTGAGGCGGTAGATACTTGGATAACTGATGCGACAAATTCTCCAACTCTGTTTTGCGTTGATCAAGTTCACGCGTTTGTAGCTTGAGATTTTGATTTAGCTTAACTAGGCGTTGTTCTTGTCGGTCAGAGTGCCGGGTGAGATCCTCGTTTTCTCGTACAACTTTCGCGAATCGCTCGAAGAGACGCTCTGAAAAGGCGCGCAATTCGTTTTCATCGCTGCTTTTGAGTAGATCTGGCCCTTCGGCTAGCAGCCGTTTCTCGCGATCATAAAGATCGAACAGCGTGTCATCGCTGTTGGCGCTCACGCTGCGTTGACCTCAATCGGAAGATCAGGAAAGCGGTCTTTAAAATCTTCACCGAGTTCTTGCATGATGTCGTCATCTTCTTGGTGGTGCCAGGTTATAGAAACTGCTTGTCCATTTTTTCGAACGGCTTCCAGACCCTCAAAGATTCGAAACATCGCTTTGATGCTAGAGCTGTTGATGTAGATCATCGCTACATCAACCGTCAATGGCTTGGTAAGATTAAGCGCTAATTGATCGACGGCGACAATGACTTGGCCATAAAACGCCGAAACATCCTCTGGGAAGGATTCCCCCTTCATGCTGAATGTGCCGTTGTTAGCCGATAGCAGGATTTCGGGTGTTCGTTCCGTTGCTGCGATATGTAATTCACTCATTAAAATCTCTCCTCAAATCCTGGCCGCCAGAAAAAAATCCACGTGATCTTCATCGACGTCCATGAAGGCAAATGAGATAGGATGCGATGCACGCCGCGCGATCTCGAGCAATCCTAATCCTGCTCCAGGGCCTTCATGTTCACTAGATTTCGACATCCCTTCGCGGTACAGCTGACGAATCGTGTCCTTATCTGCACGTTGCAGTTGCTCCAGTGTTTCGTTGAGCTTTAACGATTCTTCACGTTGTATGCGATTGCCACAAACAACCGTGATTTCGCCATCTTGCTGCGAGATGCAAACCATGCCGGGCGCGTTTTGGTTGGTTCGTCCATGCCAGATCAGATTTTGCATGCCCTCCATGAATATAGAAAAAACGACGCGGGAGCGCTTGGCATCGTCCATAGCTTCCATCCGTGTCTTAAGGATGTCGGCGAGTGAGACCATTAGTTCATCTGAAACTGTGCCGTTGTAGGCCATAATCACGCCAGATGCGCGCATGGCAGTGCGAATGTCGATTGCCTTGGAAATATCCATAGCCGTCTCCGTGGATCGTTCAGAAAATAATGTGACCAATGCTTGAATAAGCAGCATTCGGTAAGGGATAGGTTGGCAGCATGGTTGGATATTTTTCTTTATTGTTTGTATTATTTTCTGGCCGCTTGACTATCTTATTACACATTCTTTGAACCCGACAATGCTGTAGTTTAGATGCCATTTCAAATTGAAAACTCGATCAGATCGATTGACTGGTATTTTATTTTTATGTTGAAAACTATTAGACCAACCCTGCCAAGCTTTCAAGGGAATCTGTGGTCGGGACGATTTATAATCAGCACATTCCTGGCAAAGATAATCACAACTCCAAAAACAGGCGAGTATGACCACCAACTCTGACTACGAGATCAGTTTCGGCATGAATATGCAGCGATTCAAAGCGCTGGGCATCATTGATCCTCGCTCTAAGCAGGCAATGGATGCATTCGATCATCATGAGTTTTCGAGTGCTGAACGGCTCTTTTTTAAGTTATGGGGCAGCGACCTAAATTCCGGTGTATTTCAGCCAGGACAGAAAATTGCCCAACGTGGAGACCATGCGACATTCGCGCATGTGGTGATTTCCGGTACGGTCGAGACCCTGGACGATCAGGGAAAGAAATTGTGTTTTGGTCCGGGCAGTGTATTTGGCATGGCAGAGGGGCTTGCTGATATTGTCTACGCGTGGGATGCGGTTGCTCGTACTGTCGTCACCACCAAGCTCATCCCGTTAGATCGCGCTCTGCGTGAAGTGCGGCGACTGAATTCAGGGCTCAAAGGTATTTGCCGTTTTACGACCATGCGCATTCTTGAACTCAAGGCGCCGCCTGCGACTCTGTCATGAGTGGATTCAAACCCGTTACCTACGCTGATGGCCAGGTTCTGTTCGAGCCTGGAGAGTCAGCCCATAGCTTTTATGTGATTAAAAGTGGGCAGGTTGCTATTATCAATCGCGCCAATCAAAGCCAATTGGCTGTGCTATCGGAGGGAGAGTCTTTCGGTGAGCAGGCGTTGATAGCAGGCGGTGTTCGCAGCGCCGCTGCCCAGGCCATTGGTGAGACCGTGTGTCTTGAGATTACTGCTCGGGGATTACGCGAGTTGCTGGCAAAAGAGAGTGGGATTGCTATTCAGGTTCTAGAAGCCTTGCTGCTTCAGCTGTATATGCAGAACGCTATCAAGGGCTGAGGCTCACGCAGCGAAAGTGAATTCTTGGGAGGCTTGAGGGAATAGCAGTTCTTTTCCCGGTAGGCCGGAGTTGAGTTCTGCGGCGATCTGCGATTCGAGTCCAGGCTTGCGATGAACTATTACTGGCTTAACTCGCGCTGGTAATGCGGACAGTCGTGGCAGAAGAGTGCCAGCATCGAGATGCATCGACAACGATGCCATGGTGTGCATCGACGCTGAATACGAACATTCAACGATGACCGCTCTAAGTAGCTGATCGGCTTTGATTGCCTCCCAGAATTCAGGGCAATCAGCAGTGTCTCCAGAAAACGCAATCGCTACTCCATCGCGCTCTACCCTTAAGCCACACGCAGGAATGCCGTGACGTGCTGGCAAAGTAGTCAATTGCATACCATTCAATTGAATCGAGTTATTGAGCGGATTAAGTTTTAAAAAGGGATGCTCAGCCGTGGGTGTGCGTGTGAAGTCGGGCCAAATTTTGTCGTTAAAAATATGGTCTGAGAGGATGGTAATTACCTCGGGAAGCGCCCATACCTGCAAAGGTGAATTTCGCTGACCGCAGACTGAATCAATCATCAGGGGTAGGCAGGCAATATGATCAAGGTGGGCGTGAGTCAGCACGACATGATCTATGCGTAACATCTGGTCTAAGGGGAGTGTGCCTAGCCCGGTTCCTGCATCAATGAGTACAGAGTCGCCCAGTAGGTAGCAGGTCGACTGGCGCTCGACGCCACCTATACCACCATGGCAACCTAGCATGCGTATCGTAATCAAGCCGCGCGCTCCTGATAAATTATGGGCCCATTCCCTAATTAATGTTCTTTTGCATCATATCGCAGATCGCGAAAATCTCTTCTTCTAGCTCATGCACTCGGATGTGCATTGTGCTGGGAAAGACGGGGGAGGTTGTGGATAACTACTGCATTTCTGAGAAGTGAAACAGAAGTGATGAAACTTTCTGTCGCAATGTGAACTTTTATTTTGATAATGCGATGTATGCGAAAAAAGCCCCACCTTGTGAGTGGGGCTTTTTGTTTGTATTGGTAGGTCGTGCAAGATTCGAACTTGCGACCAACGGATTAAAAGATGTTGTTGTTCGACAAATTTCCAATAAAAACAATGACTTATATTAACTTAATTGCACTGTGCAACAAACTGTGTAATTCGATCACTATGTGTGAATTTTGTATGGACGGTCTAGGGGTGTCCAGAATATGGACAGGGTTAGATAACTTTTTGGTCGGGCTGTGTCCAGACTTTTGACAGATCAAACACTTTTGAAAGTCGGGATCGTAAAGAATATGGCTTGACTCGATAATTGCAGCCGCATGGCAAAATTTTATTTTTGATTTTTTTTCGCCAGCATCTCGCAGGAGGCAATCATATACCCTTACACGGATCTGATGCCACATGATATGGAGAGGGTCTGGCAGATTATCGTTCAGATTTTCTGGCGAGTGGCCAAGACTGGAGAGCCGCACCTCTTTGGGGTATCGGTCTACAAAATAATGTCAGCGGCCACGCGGACTATTTACATGACGGTCGAGCGAGAAACATCCTGGAGGCGATTGTTTGGCACGGTGGTCAATCGGAAAAATCAGTAGATATGTTCAAGTCGCTTAAGATGAAAGAGCGTGATGCGGTCCTAAGATTTATTGAAATACTCTAATTTCCTTGGCTAAATTTGTTAATGGCTCATCAGTTCAATTCTTCATTCCACCAGCGCTATCGGCTTTGCAGTCTGGGAAAAATTGAGCAAGCCTCGGACCATACCGAGCGTCGGTAAAATCACAGGTAGATTCAAACTCACCGAAATAGGTGTCATCGGAGTCGCTCAAAAAATATTTCTTTCCCTTCTGAATTGCGATAGGTCTCAAACGGAAAGCGGTCTCATTTCCCTCGATCCGAGCAAGGAAGGAGCTTTTTTTTGTAGAAATTTTTACGATTGCGTAAGGGTAGTGTGGCCTGTTGTCAGAGCATGAGCAAATATCACCGCTGACGCGCAGATCATTCCTTTCGAGGGCAGCAATTTCCGCATCACTCATTTCTTTTTTTAGCCAGGTAACGACTTCTGGGTAGCTAAGCCAATTGCCTTGAGTGTTATGTGGCTCGACCGCCCAGGGGCTGGATGATGCAGCTAACGCCAGAATGGCTATCAAAGCCCGAGGAATCATAAGAATTTTCATGTGATTCTTGCTTGAATTAAGAGTGTTGATCAAACAAAACAAAAAAAATTTGCGATTTGCGTACTGTCACCAAACTGTCAGTTTATGCGAACAGGAAAATGGCAACACATATCGCCTATACCGATAGATCAAGATGCAAAATAATCCACTATATCGCTTAGTTAATACTTAAAAATCTTTAGTTGAAGACCTGCTAATGAACCCCCACGCAGAAAAGATAAGGCGACATTTATCTTGCATTTCTTTGCGATCGGAGCGCCAATTATCGTATTAATAACAATTACATTTTATGAAACCATAGCTCAATAGTTTAAGCAATGTACTGCGGATAATCGCTCTAAATAGAAGTGGTCATTCACACTCGTAAAAGATCCGGACTCAACCCATGTCACAAGTACAGCAAGACCTTTTCCCTTTACAGAATCAACAACCCATATTTAGGTGATCGGGCTAAAACTTATTGACTTCTTTAATTATCGATGATTTTATGAAGGTGTTTTCGGTGTCCGTTGTACCAGAATAAAATACTTAACGGGAGAAATGACATGGAATTTAATGTACTTAGTGTATTCAAAGGCATTGAAAAAGAGCCCATCAACCCTTTTAATCCCAACGAAGTCGGTACCTCTTTGTTTCTTAATGGTGGAATGGGCCCCAAAATTAGAGATAGCATGGAGAAACAGGCCAAAGCAGCTGGTATGGAAAGGCGTAATTTTTTCCGCTCAACGATTGGATTGTCCGCTGCAATGTTAGCTGCAAACACAGCCACTGGAATGGAGTTTTTTGAGGTCTCTAAGGCCGAAGGTGTTGACTTCGAAGCCAAGGCTGAGTCTGTTCAAGTTGCACGCGCTGGCTCTGACTTTATCGTTGATGTTCATACCCATGTATGTACCCGCCCGGGTCACTATCAGCTAGGGGTTAATACCAACGAACGTGGCATGTGGTTTGTTCAGTTACTCGACGACTTGGGTAAAGCCTTTGGTATGAAGAATGGCACCAAAGATATGGATATTGATCACTACGGCAAATTAATTCTTGAAGGTAGTGATACCACTGTAGGTATTTTTAATCCATTCGGGTTTGCCGAGCACTATGGTGGCAAGGACATGGTGCCAATCGAATATCAAGCTCAGGTTAAAAAGCGCTGGCCCAAAAATAGCATGATGCTTGCAGGCGGTTTAACACCCAACCAGGGCCTAGGTGTAACCCTTGATCGGCTTCGCATGTATGCTGAAGACTACAAAGTTTCAGGCCTCAAGCTTTATACATTTGATGCGACAGAGAAAAAAGGATGGTGGTTCGACGATGAAAAACTAGCCTACCCAATGTGGGAGGAATGTCGCAAACTAGGAATCAAAAACATAGGCTGCCACAAAGGCGTTCCGTTTGGCCAGTTTTATGCCCGTTACGCGCACTGTGAAGACTTCGATTCAGCATGTGATGACTTTTTGGATCTGAACTTTATCGCCTATCATGCAGCTTGGCCTTACCACAACGAACTCGCTGCCTTAAAAGGATTCAAGCCTCAACGGAAAAATTTGTATGCTGAAATTGGTACAACATTTGCTGCCACTGTAACTAGCCGCCCGCTTGAGTGCGCCCATGTTTTGGGAACACTTCTCCGTGATTTGGGAGAAGACTATGTTTTGTGGGGCACTGATTCGCTTTTATGGGGTAACCCGCAATGGCAAATTGAAGCATTTAGAAAATTTCAAATCCCAGATCACTTAGTGGAAGGTCATGGCTATCCAAAAATCACCCCAGAAATTCGACGCAAAGTACTTGGTGAAAATGCTGCTCGCATCTGGAATATTGACAAAAAATCAGCAATGCAAGCAAAGGCGGAAATCATCGGTACCGCGGCGCTGGCCTGACTGGTATTTCGCGAACATAAACGGGCAACAATTTATTTGTGATTTGTTTTTTTCTAGGGAGATAAATTGCCTTTTTACGAGTACGAATGCACCCCGTGTCTTGTTGTCTACAAGGTCAGGCACGGGATGCATGAATCCGGCCCAAACGACTGCCCTCAATGTAAAGGTGGCTTGAAAAAGGTTATTTCTGCACCAAGCTTAGTCAGCCGGGATTTTTCAAGTAAAACAGCAGCCAAATACTCAAATATGTCAGTTACTGAAGAGTTGGCTCGAGAAAAGGAATTGCAAAGGGTTTTTGAAACCATTTGGATGCCAGCTGAAATTAAACACAATCCATGGGAAGATCACTAATTGGATATTAAGCATTTGCCCAAATAATAACCTCGCGGTTTATCAAAAAGTTTCTACGGTTATCTTGCCTGGAAAGACTGTTATCAACACAGTGGAAGCTATAACGCCAGATGTTGTGAATACGAAGACATGACGCTCAATATTAAAAATCAGTAAAACCGTATTCGCTGAGGATAGTGTGTTTGACGAGGTAGGTATTTTCTAGGGCTAGCAAAAACAAAAAGCCCCACCTTATGAGTGGGGCTTTTTGTTTGTATTGGTAAGTCGTGCAAGATTCGAACTTTCGACCAACAAATT
>Ga0209358_10001536_pt1 | contig 18201 bp, 18 predicted proteins | sample LauGreFa1BDMLBSN_2_FD_187574 | JGI IMG/M metagenome (GOLD analysis project Ga0209358, IMG submission 187574) | Freshwater lake microbial communities from Lake Michigan, USA - Fa13.BD.MLB.SN (SPAdes) (version 2) | ecosystem: Environmental > Aquatic > Freshwater > Lake | place: Lake Michigan, USA... | reverse complement strand
TGGTTTAATGAAAATGTTGCCCGAAATGACGGTAATTAATACTTGCGATTATAACCAAACTAAAGCGGCTACTATTGCTATAGCGGATCATTACGGCCCTGTTTATTTACGTTTTGGTCGTCCTGCTGTGCCAATTTTTATTCCAGAAAATCAAAAGTTCGAAATTGGTAAAGCTTTATTATTAAGCGAAGGTGCCGATGTTACAATTTTTGCCACCGGACACATGGTTTGGAAAGCGATTGAGGCTGGTTACGAGTTAGAAAAATTAGGGATTTCTGCCGAAATTATTAATATTCATACCATTAAACCTTTAGATAACAATGCTATTATCGCAAGTTTAGCTAAAACTAAATGCGGTGTTGTGTGTGAAGAGCATCAATTATTAGGTGGTTTAGGCGAAAGTATTGCACAAGTTACTGCACAAAATTTATTAACACCTTTAGAGTTTGTTGCGGTTAACGATTCGTTTGGAGAATCGGGCACACCTGATGAGTTAATGAAAAAATACGGTTTAACAACCGAAAACATTATCGCAAAAGCAAAAGTGGCAGTTGCTCGTAAAGCTTAATTCGCAATACACAATTTCATTAAAAAGGCTGTACGGAAGAACAGCCTTTTTTTTTGGAAGATTTCAAACGTAATAAAAAAACAAGTTTTTTAACAATCTAAAAAAACTTAAAATCCTTTGAATATAAGTAAAGTAGAAGTGATTTTTAATAAGGAACGTCTTCGTTTAATTCGGAATTTTACTAAGCGTGATAAATAATTCATTTTTCCATATATAGTTTAAGTCTTTCTTTTTTGCTTAGGAATCGATTATAAATCCTTATATCATCAATTGAACCTTTAAAATGTCTATGAGATAGCCATGTATTCATATCCCATCCTATTAATAATGGTTCCGTATTTGTTTGTAAGCCTATTTCATACTTTAATTTATTTTCTAGTTTCCCATCAATAAATAAATAGTAACTTCTTCCATTATAAGATGCAATAATATGATGCCATTTATTATCTGTTAATTGATTGTTGGATACAATTGTTCCACATTTGCTTTTTGAATGGTCAAAACAGATATCGGTTCTTATCCTATTGTTACCATCAATATCTATTAGATATCCGCGTCTTGGTTCAAATGGATCAGCTTTACAGATTATCCCTGCAAAGGGTAAGCTATAATCTGTTTTAAACCAAACACTTATTGTAAATTCTCCCTTTAATCTAAGATTTTCAGCATCTTTGATATAGATATAATCATCTATCCTATCAAAATAGTAAGCACTATTTTCTTTTGCATTTCTACTGTTAGTTAATGTTGCTCCTATGACTTCTCCATTATTATTATTTCCACTTATATCCCTAGCGTTACCATCAAAGGAATAGTGGGCAAGCAGACCATTAGTAGACCATTTGTTATCTTCTTTTTTATAAGTTGATGAATTGATAGGTTGTATGACCTTACAAGATGTGATTAAAAATGTTAAAGCAACTATCAAAGAATATTTTATCATGATTCTATCCTAAAAATTAACTGTAAATTTCTGGTTTCTTAATTTTATCTTTACAATTTCACAATTGATTTTCTTCTTTGTTTGAAGTGAGTTTTAATTTTAAAATTGCAATAAGGTTGGTTTCAAAATTATATATAAAATTTAAATAATTCATAACTAAAAACTATTTAGGATAGAATCTAACAGCATCCGAATCTAAACCTTTGAAAAGCATAATAAAATTAGTGTATGAAATTATTCTTAAATTGTTGGCAAGAAAAAGGTATAAATCATCCCACTCCGTCCTATCAAGCACCTTCGCATCAAGTTTAGGAATTCAAGGCGTGATAAAATTTAATAAGGAACGTCCCTGATTAATAACTTTTTAAATTACCAATTGTAGGAATTAGTTTGAATAAATATTCAGGAAATTCTTCAATTTGATCTAATTTTTTATTTACAATAGATAAAACAAATTTAGGAACTTCATTGTATGCACTTGTATCAAAAAGATAAACTTCATCGAAATAAGTCCAAAATTCGTTTAAATTTTTATATCCTAAATTATATCGTTCAATAATCTCATTATCGGGCACAAAATGACCTCCATTTTCTACACGTATTTGCACTCGCCTTTTGGCTTCTTCAATGGAATTTAAACAAAAGAAAACTAATCTTAAATTAAAATCAGCTTTTTTAAATTTTTCTGGCCAATATAAAGGAGAGGAGTTAAAGTTGGTTTCATAAGTAAAATCACTTTTCTCATGAATTGCTTTATCAATAGAATCTTCTAAAATTTGTCTAGCTATGTTGTGCGCCATTAAATCTCTTATGTCCGAATCAATTAGCGATTTATATTTTTCAAGATATACTTTGTCATAATCAAAGGATGAAATACTATTAGATGTTATTGCACGTGAAAAGGATGATTTACCAGCCCCATTACAACCACCAATAACAGTTAAAATAGGAGTTCTCATTATCTATTAAATTGAGGCGCAATTTTAGGATTATTATTTAGCTTACCTTCTTTTAAATGAGTTTCGTAAACTTTAATTTCTTTTCTAATTTTAGGCATTTCTTTTCTAAATTGTTCCTTTAATACTTCTAAAAATTTCTTATTTTCCATAACTTTTATTGTATTTTCAAATATACAAATTAAAATTCATGGATACATTTAATTATTCTAATTGTAAAAAAGTATTTTTTAATTTTTATTATCTACTCTTAAGTAAATACTTGAGGTTCTTCCATTTATTGAACCACCAGCAAACAACATAAAACCGTATGAATTTAAAGTATGATCAACAATTAAATGGTTACCAACTTTTCCTATCCTTACTTTTTCAAAGTTATGCCAATAAAATACTGGATAAAAAGGAATTATAAAAATTGTAGTTCTTACATAAAAATAATTTTTTTTAAGCTTACCTTTTATAATTTTAGAATACACTAAAGAGTCATTTTGATAGCAATTTACAACAGCCTTTTTATTTGATAAAAAATTTAATTCTACAGAAGATTCTTTACCCCAATTATTTTCATCAAAGAAAAAGAATAATCTATTTATTAATTCTATTTTTTTTGGATCAATATGATCACCAGGTAAATGTATGAAATTACCAAAAACAGTATCTTGATTATTGTAATACACACCATTTAATTTCTCATATTCACCTTTTTTTATTTTTTCAACTTCAAAATTTTGAGGACTTAAATTTTTTAACGGCTTACAACTTATTGACAAAATAAGAAGTAGTATTAACAGATTAATTTTAAAATTTAACTTCATGATTAACTAATAGTATTCATTTAATTTTAGATTAGTAAAAACTAATTATCTACAAAAAGTTTGGTTCTATTTTATTTTGATTATCCAAAGTAAAAGGGTCGTTTTTTATTAAAAACGGACCATCTAAATCTACAAAATCAGCCAAAGCGCTTAACGAACTTGCTGCGCTAACTGCCACGGAGGATTCCGACATACAACCTAACATCGTAATTAAACCCATTGATTTTGCTTTAGCTAACGAGTTATAGCCTTCCATAAGTCCGCCACTTTTCATAAGTTTTACGTTAATCCCATCAAAACATTCTGCAACTTTTTCAAGATTTGTAATACTTTGATAAGATTCATCTGCAATCAACGGAATTTTACTTTTTTGTTTTAACCATCGGTGTGCTTCCAAATCATTTTTATCAAAAACTTGCTCCAAATATTGCACCTTACATTCGGCTAAAAAATCAGCAAATTTCAAAGCCAATTTTTTATTGCTAAATCCTTGGTTAGCATCTACCACAAAAGGTTTATCGGATATTTTTCGAAAATTTTCTACAATGCTTAAAGCGTATTCTTGGTTTACTTTTAATTTAAAATAATGAGCATCGTGCGCTTCGTTAATTTTTTGTTGCATTTCTTCTATACTACCCATTCCAATAGTGATAGAAGTGTTTTTTGGTAGGCTAGGTAAGGCGTATAATTGGCTAATGGTATTATTTAATTTAATAGCTAAATAGTTATGCAACGCAATATCTAAAGCACAAATACTAAAAGTATCATGCGGAAATTTTGATTTAACAGCATTTAAATAGGTATGTAATTCCTCTAAATTTTTAATATTTTGAGGTAAGTTAACTTTGGAAATAAATTGCTTAAAAGTTTCTATATTTTCCGAAACATAAGGAGGAAAAGCAGCCTCACCCCAAGCAATTATATCTTCGTGTAGTAATTGTAAATACACCACTTCAGTTTGTGAACGAAGTGTATGTGCTATTTTAAAAGGATGTTTAAATTGTAATTGGTAAGGAAATACTTTGTATTGCATGTTTTTTTATTAAAGTCACAAAATTAATCATTCCATTAAATTAAATAAATAATTTGTTAATTAAAACGAATATAAAAAGCTGTGCTGTTGGGTTGGGAATTTTTATTTTAAATTCGTAAGAAATTAAATAATATGCAAAAAAATATTTCGGAAAATTTAGTGGAGGATTGGGATGTTTTTAGTGGCGAAGATGAAATAATTGTAACTGGAGCTAAGGAACATAATTTAAAAAATGTTACAGTTAAAATACCTCGTAATCAATTAGTTGTAATTACAGGCTTAAGTGGAAGTGGAAAATCTAGTTTAGCTTTTGATACTATTTTTGCCGAAGGACAGCGCCGATACATGGAAAGTTTTAGTGCTTATGCGCGCCAGTTTATGGGCGATTTAAAAAAACCTCAGGTAGAAACTATCACGGGCTTAAGTCCGGTAATTGCCATCGAACAAAAAACCACCTCTAAAAGTCCGCGTTCCACCGTAGGTACTGTTACCGAAATATACGATTTTTTACGTTTATTATTTGCACGCACAGCAACTGCTTACAGTTACGTTACTGGCGAGGAAATGATTAGTTATACTACTACCGAAATTGATACTTTAATTAAAAAAGAGTACGCGAATAAACGCATAAATATTTTAAGTCCGTTGGTAAAAGGACGCAAAGGACATTACCGAGAATTATTTGATAAATACGCCAAATTAGGTTTTGCTAAAGTGAGGATTGATGGTGAAATTGTAGATATTGTAAAAGACATGAAAGTGGATAGATACAAGCTACATGATATTGAATTAGTGGTAGATAGGGTTTTAGTGGATGATATTTCGGGCGAAAGATTGAGTGCTTCAATTGTAAAAGCCCTTGAAATTGGCGAAGATGAAATTATGATAGTGGAGCATGGCAGTAATAAAGCCAGATATTTAAGTAAATTGTTAACTTGTCCAACATCTGGAATTTCGTACTCTCCCCCCGAGCCTAATTTATTTAGTTTTAACTCTCCCTATGGTGCTTGTCCAACTTGTAAAGGTTTAGGTGTTACTCACCAATTTGATGAAGAAAAAATAATGCCCAATACTGCTTTAAGTATTAAGAATGGCGGAATTTTACCTCTGGGGAAATACAAAAAAAATTACATTTTTGGTAAAATTGAAGAACTAGCGGCGCAATATAAATGTAGTTTAGACAAACCTATTAAGGATTTACCTAAAGAATTTATTTCGGTTTTATTGGCTGGAGATACCGACGACGGCGGTTTTGAAGGAATTATGAACCATTTAGAACAAATGCAGGAGTACGACCCCACTAAAGTTTGGTGGTTGCGCAACTATATGCAAGAAATTACATGTAACGATTGTAATGGAGCGCGATTAAAAAAAGAAGCTTTGCACTTTAAAATTGGAGAAATCAATATATCCGAAGTTTGTAATTTAGATATAGTTGAATTGTTAGATTGGGTGAAAAATGTTACACAAAAAATAAAAGGAAATGAGCTAATTGCTCAAGAAATTTTAAAAGAGGTACATCAAAAATTACATTTTTTAAAAAATGTAGGTTTAGAGTATTTAAGCCTTAACCGAAGTGCCAAAACTTTATCGGGCGGGGAAAGTCAGCGGATAAGATTAGCCACCCAAATTGGTTCACAGTTGGTGGGGGTTTTGTATATTTTAGATGAACCCAGCATTGGGTTGCACCAAAGAGATAATCAAAAATTAATCGATTCCTTATTGTCCTTAAAAAATAATGGAAATAGTGTTTTAGTGGTAGAACACGACCAAGAAATTATGGAAAAAAGCGATTATATAATTGATGTTGGACCAAAAGCGGGTGTTAACGGCGGACAAATAATTGATGTTGGGCATATCAACGATTTAAAAAACACACAATCCACAACTTATCAATATTTAAAAGGAATTAAAAAAATTGAAGTACCTCAACAACGCCGTAAAGGAAATGGTAATTTTATAGAAATTAAAGGTGCTACCGGACATAATTTAAAAGGAGTTAATCTAAAAATTCCATTAGGAACATTTACTTGTATTAGCGGAATTTCGGGCAGCGGAAAATCGTCGCTTATAAACGGCACCCTAGTTCCTTTACTTTTTAATCATGTTTACAATTCTAAAACACCTCCTTTGGCCTTTAAAGAAGTTAAAGGCTTAGAAAATATCGATAAGGTTATAGAAATAGATCAATCCCCCATTGGTCGCACACCACGCTCTAATCCAGCTACTTATACAGGTGTATTTAACGATATTAGAGATTTTTACGCCAATTTACCCAAAGCAAAAATAGCAGGTTATAAATCGGGCCGATTTAGTTTTAATGTTTCGGGTGGAAGATGCGAAGATTGTAAAGGAGCAGGAGTTAATACTATAGAAATGAATTTTTTACCCGATGTGTATGTTACCTGTAAAACCTGTAATGGCAAAAGATATAATGCCGAAACTTTAAGGGTTATGTACAAGGGAAAAAGTATTAGTGATGTTTTGGAAATGCCTATTGAGGAAGCATCAGAATTTTTTGAAGCACATCCCAAAATTCAACGAAAAATTCAAGCTTTATTAGATGTTGGTTTGGGGTATATAAAACTAGGGCAACCCAGTACAACCTTATCGGGTGGCGAAGCACAAAGAATAAAACTAGCTACCGAATTTGGTAAAAAAGCCACAGGAAACACGATTTTTGTGCTAGACGAACCTACTACGGGTTTACACTTCGAGGATATCCAAGTTTTATTAAATGTGTTGCAATTATTAGTAGATAAAGGCAATACTGTTTTGGTGATTGAGCATAATTTAGATATGATTAAATGTGCAGATTATTTAGTGGATTTAGGACCGGAGGGCGGAAAAAACGGCGGACAAATTACTGCAGAAGGAACACCTGAACAAGTTGCCAAAAACAAAAAAAGTGTAACTGGAGTATTTTTAAAACCTTTGTTGAAATAATACTTTTAAATTTTAGCAATTTAAAATAAACTAAGCCTGAAATAAATGACATATTTTGATAATTTAAATACTAAAGAAGTTAAAAAAGGAGAACTATTTTTGCGTAAAGGAGAAACGTGTAAATATGGATATAAAGTAGTTTCGGGCTGTTTAAAAAGTTATGTATTAAACAATAATGGTAAAGAACATATTTTATTATTTGCACCAGAAGATTGGATAATATCTGATATGGATAGTTTATTTAACACCAAACCGTCCAATATTTTTATTGAAGCCATTGAAGACTCTGTAATTATTAAATTAACCAGAAACGATTTTGAAAACTTGTTTAAATCCGATATCAATGCATTAAAGGAACAAAATATTAAGTTAATGAAAAATTTAATTTCTGTAAATAGAAGACTTATTGGTTTATTAAGCTCTACAGCAGAAGAAAGATATCTTGAATTTTTACAAACTTATCCTAATATGGCACAAAGGTTATCTTTAAAATTAATTGCTTCATACTTAGGCATTACCCCCGAATACTTAAGTGAAATTAGAAGAAAAATAGCGAAAAAATAATCCAAAACTCATTTCTTAAACTACCTTAATTTTTATTCGCATAATCAAATGTAATTTTGCTTCATATTAACAATTAAAAAATATCAATTATGAAAAAATTAAGTTTAGCAGTTTTAGTAGCAGCAACATTAGTATTCTCTGCATTTACAACTTTACAATCCATCGATTGGAACATTAGTAACGATTACAAAATTAATTTTAAAGGTACAGATGCCGAAGGAATTTTTAAAACATTTAAAGGTGATATTTCATTTAACGAAAATGATTTAGCCAGTTCTAAATTTTCTGTAAATGTAGATATTAACTCCATAAATACAGGTAATGGAATGAAAAATAAACATGCAAAAAGCGATAAATGGTTTGATGCAAAAAAATATCCTTCAATTACTTTTAATTCGAGTAAATTTAGCAAATCAACCAATGGATATTTAGTTGAGGGTACTTTAGAAATGCATGGTGTAAAAAAAGAAATTAAAATACCATTTACATTTATAAATAATACTTTTAAAGGAAATTTTAGCGTAAACAGAGTAGATTATGGAGTTGGAACAATGGAAGGTATGTCGAAAAAAGTTTCAAACGAAATTAATATTGATATAACTGTACCTGTTACAAAAAAATAATTTAAATAATTCATGCCTTAAATTTTACACTAAGATTTAAGGCATTAAATTGAATAATTAGCTAAAATTTTACTAATTATCAAAGCAATAAAATACTCATTTAGCCAAATTATACATTTACTAAATTAGCCATCAAACGTTTATTCGTAAACACAAATGAATATAGGCAAATAACATAAGACAATTAAAAAACAAATTATACACATATGAAAAAATTTTTTATACAAGGAATAATTGCAGGAATTTTAGCGGCAATTACAAGTATTATATATTTTAATTTATACCAAAATACTTTAGGTACTTCATTTGAAACCATAATTAATGTGGGAGCTATTTTTGGTTCTTCCATTTTTGGATGTACATTAATCGCAATAGCAAATTACTTTTTATATAGATTTAAAAAGGAAAATTTAATAGGTATATTAAATATTTTAATTTTTGTTTTTTCTTTTATTAGTATAGTGGGAGTTGTTGGGTTTAGTTTACCATTAGATATTGAAAGTCCCGAACTTTTCCCAGGCTTAGCAATCCCAATGCATTTTTTTCCTGCATTAGCTTATTTAACAATTCATCCATTTTTCGAAAAAAAGTAAAATATATTTAAAACGAGATATTGTATTAAATTGAATACTATACATTTATCAAAAATATATTTTAACCAAACTTATGTTACTTGGTAGCACATATTACTTGCCGCAAGTTGAGGAGTTGTAAATGTAATAAGGCATGTATTTTTAATTTAAATTAGGATTTTCCTCATTTGTATTCCCCAATTTTATAATTTTTAATTATCAAAATGATGATGAATCTAGGAAAATACAATTACCTTTCATCCATTGTAAAAATCTTTCAAGAATACTTTCAATTTATATGCATTTAAGGTGTTGTTAATGAGTTTGTTAAGCTTTGAATAATTTACACGGTGAAAACCAAATTGTTATACAACCTTTAAATTTATAAAATCAAAACAATGAAAAAAGTATTTCTTAAATTATCCCTTACATTCGCTTTGTTTATTGCATTAGCTTTTTCGCAATCTTTTGCTCAAAAAGTATTTGTGCCAGATGATGCATTTGAACAATTTTTAATTGTTAAAGGGTACGATAATGTATTGGACGATTCTGTTTTAGTAAGCAATATTAACTCAATAAAATCTCTCGAGATATTTGCAAATAATATATATAGCCTTAAAGGAATAGAGAAGTTTGCTGCTTTAGAAGATTTTAGATGTACCAATAATTACATAACTACACTTGAAATTGGTGCAGGTGAGCTTCCTAAACTTAAAATATTGGTTTTAACCAATAACAGGTTAAATTCTTTATCAATAGCTAATCCATCTCAAATTACTTCTTTAAGTATTAACAGAAATCTTTTTAATACCATTGATTTTTCTAATTATACTGCTTTAACTTATTTAGATGTGAGCAATAATTTATTGAAAGCCATTTCTTTGGAACAAAATACTGTGTTAACTTCAATAAATGTTTCTAGTAATTCATTAGAAAATACTTTTTCAGTTGAAACATTAACTTCTTTAAAAAATCTAAATTGTTCAAATAACAATCTTACAGCTGTAAAGTTTGCAAGCAATGTTGAAACGCTTAATTGTGCGGGCAATAATATTTCGGTATTTGTAAATGAGGTATTTGGTGGAACAGGTGAACCGCTTTTAAAAGATTTAAATATTTCCTCTAACAAATTAGAAACCCTAGTTTTGGGTATTGGTATTACTAAAAATTTAACCTCACTAAATGCTTCAAATAACAAGCTATTAACTTGTAATATCGATGAAGCTTTGTACAATAAAATTAACTTTTTTGATTTTAGAAACAATGCTTTATTATATTGCTTTGAAACTCCTAATACCTTTATGATTAAAAATTTAATCAATCAAAATAAAATAGTTTCAGATTTAGGAGCAAGTGTTTCCACAAATTGTGCTCGTACTTATATGCCTGATGATGCTTTTGAACAATTTATGATTGATGCAGGAATTGATTTAGATGGTAGTTTGAATGATTATGTTTTTAATGTTGATTTAGAGCAATTTACAACCTTAGATGTTCCAAAAAATAAAATAAAAGATTTTACAGGAGTGAAAGGTATGACTAACCTTAAAAATTTATATTTAAATAATGATACCACTTTAAAATCTATTGATGTAAGTGGAATGAAAAATTTGGAAAATATTTCGATTAATACAACTAGATTAGAGATTTTAAATGTGGATAGTGTAAGTAAACTTAAAACTTTGTACTGTTATGATTGTAAATTAACCAACTTTAGTTTTAATGGAGTTGATAGTATAACTTTTGTTGATTTGGCAGTAAATAACATAAAAAATATCGAGATTCCAAAATTGGTAAAATTGAATACTTTAAAGTTGCGAAATAATAAATTAGAAAGTTTAGATTTAAGTAATTTAACCTCAACTACAACTGTAGTTTGTGATGAAAACCCTAATTTATTTTGTATAACTGTGTCAGATTCTTTGGCTGCAGTTGCTAATTTCGCAAATAGTATTTGGTTAAAAGATCAACAAGCTAGTTTTGGTACACAATGTAAGCCAGAGGTTTATATCGAAATTAAGGATACAATTTTTGAAAAGGCTTTGATTGCTGCAAATTATGATAATCAATTAGATGGAAGAATTCGTTTAAAAAATGCTGAGAAAATATTTTCGTTAAATTTAACCAACATGGGTGTAACGGATGTTTCTGGTATAGAGTATTTCTCTAATTTGGTGTATTTGTATTTATCCAATAATAAAATTTCAACCATTAATTTAAATGGTAAAAATGCTGTAAAAGGTCAAGGCAATGAAGATGAGATTGTTCCTGCTGGTTTATTTAATCTTAACACATTAAATATATCCGATAATTTAATTGAGAATTTAGATTTAACTGGCTTAACTGGTTTAAATACAGGATATTTAGATGTAACTAATAATTCAAAATTATCTTGTATTGCGGTTGACGATGAGGTTATTGCTAATTCTAACGCAAATTGGTTAAAAGATCCTAATGTATCCTACAGTAAAAATTGTGTTGTTTTAAGCACAAATGCTTCAAATAATACTTACAATAAAACTGTGAAAGTATATCCCAATCCAGCAAATGATTATACAATCATCAGTTTAGAAGATGAAATTTTTGGTACAGTTTCAATTTTCAACTTAAATGGAAATGTTGTACAAAAGGAAATTATAAACGGAAAAAATATTACTATTTCAACTGTTAACCTAGCTAGCGGAGTGTATATGGTGCAAATCATATCCAACAAAGGCTTAATTGTAAAGAAATTAGTTAAAAATTAAACTAGATTCTAATAAGGTTCTCTACCGTGGTAGGTGTTTTATGTAATATACTCTCCTTTCCCTCGGGAAAGGTGCCCGATAGGGCGGAAAGGGGGGTGATTGGTAATATCTTATTTATTGCTTGATTTAATAGCTATTTACGATTTCGTTTTTGTTTTGTGCTCTAATGTTTTTAAGCTATCTAGGTAGTTTTTTTCGGCTTCACTTAGTGTTTTTTGTTGATATTTTTTGTATTCATTCGTTGCTTTTTCTATAGCCTTTTCGTGGCTAATACTTCCAAGGTTTTGCAATAATTTTTCCCCGCTCATGGTTAAAATTCGGTCTAAATGAGCCGCCCAATCTTTCATGGTCATAGTTTCTTCTCTTTCGGCTTGTCTTTCGGCAAAATCCAAATATCCCGAAACTATTTGCCCTAATGCACGAAGTTCTTTTTCTTTTAAATAATTTTTGGCAATCACTACATCTTTTAAATGAGGTTGCGTACCTGTGAATGTTAGTAAGCCCATAAATTCTTTTTCTGCATCTGCACGATTGTAAATTACTTCGGCAGCGGTTTGTCCGTGAACTGCATAGTGAATTTTATTTTGTACTTTTTTAAAAAATTCTATCGAAACATCAGCTTTAGGATCATAATCAATACTTGTAGCGTAAATATCAAGCACTTGTCGGTAAAACATTTTTTCCGATGCTCTAATATCTCTAATACGTTGTAATAGTTCTTTCCAATAACCACCACCGCCCATATTTTTTAGGCGTTCATCGTCCATGGTAAAACCCTTACGGATATATTCGTTAAGGCGTTTGGTAGCCCAAATACGGAATTGCGTACCACGGTGCGACTTTACTCTATAACCAACAGAGATGATTACATCCAAACTGTAAAACTTTACGGGTTTGTCTGAGCTACTAATGTGCAAAATTTGCACATTGCTTTTTTCTTCTAATTCGTCCTCTTTAAAAATATTACCAATATGCTTAGTAATTACGCTTCTATCTCTTTGGAACAATTCTGCCATTTGTTCTTGACTCAACCAAACTGTTTCGTTTTCTAAGCGAGTTTGGATTTTGGTTTCACCGTCTTCAGTTTGATAAATCAAGATTTCGCTTTGCATATTTTCTTATTCTATTTTTGGAAAGCTTAGTAATACTGTTTTTCTCTTCAAAAATAGCTTAAAAAAGTTGAGATTTCAAAGTTTTGTATATGTTATAAAGATGTTAAGTAGAAAATTTAGGGTTAAATTTTAGTTAAACAAAACCAAGCTATGGGATATGTATAATCTTGTTTTTTCGATACGGATAGATTTTTGAGGGGTTTAAAAAAATGGATAATTTCTCTAATGTAATTCCTCTAATTCTTTATTTAAAATTCAACAAATAACTTAATCAAAAATAGCTATTTTTTACACACTAAAAACCACTTAAAAGCCTTTTAAATTAAGAGATTTGGGAGTTGTTTTAAATTAGGACTGTCCCTAATTTTCTTGTTCACAAATATACGATGTTCACGTTACGTGAACAAGTGAAAAATGTGAACATTTTGTTAGTTTGATAAATTTTCAACTGTTTTTTAAGACTTTAGTTAATTTATAAATAAAAAACTAAACTTAAATTGATGATGATTTAAAAAGGTGTGAGTCCCTCTTAATTGGTTGTAGGTGAGATGTTTTAACTTTTGAGAACAGCTTTACATCTTTGTTATAAAACTTTTTGGATATTTTTATTTTAAATTAGGTTTGACTCAATTTATGTTTCACAGCTTTTGCCGGCTACTCGGATAATTGTGAGCTGTTGCTTTAACTAAAAAAAAAGAGTGCCATATTTCTATGGCACTCATTAAATTATCTTTATAAAACTTAAATAGTTTTAGTTTGTAAGTTATTTAAAAATTTCTTTGCAGTTTCTACTTTTTTAGGAAATAAAACTCTTTCCTTCAATTTAGAAGAAACTAATGATAAAAGTGTAGTTTCACTAACTTTTACATATTTACTGTTTTTATTTTGATTTTTTTCCATATTACAAATGTATTATTTTTTTTGAACAACTACACTAAAGTAGTCTTTAAATTTTTCATAAGGTTCTAAATATGAGCTTCCATCTTCATTTTTAACACCTCCATAAAAAGTATATTCTTGAATTAAATCGTCATAATTTTTATCAACATAATTTTTATATATTCTTAAACGTTGATTGTATTTTCTACACTTTCCATTTTTACATTTAGTACAGTTAGCAGTGCAATTTTGTAAAAACTCATCAGTACTGTCGCTACCTTGAACTATAATTTTATCATCGGGAAACTTATCAAAAAAATAAGGAATACTACTCAGTACAGTATTAAAAACTTGATATGGATCTCCATTATTTGCATTTGCATCATCAACTATTGTGTCATTTTCTAGATCATAATTTCCAAATGCTAGATTATAAATATCGTGGTTTTGAAATGGCTGTAAGTATTGATAATCAATAACTTTTATTATTTTTTCATTTCCATTACTAATAAAAAAATATCTCAAATATTTATCTTTCTCAGATTCGTTAATTTGTAAGTCGTAAACGTTTGTGTTTAAATTCATTTGCCAATAAAATTTTTCCCCTTTATTTAATGTTTGCTATCATTACAACATTTTAATTGCTGTTTTTCTTTCAAAAATAGCTTAAAAAGGTTGAGATTTCAAAGTTTTGATAATGTTAGTGTTTTCCTGTGTTTAAACATTGCTATTTAAAAACGTAATTCATTTCCGTATTCTACTATTGGTTCTTCTGATAAAAATAATTCAAGTTCTTTTTTGTTGTTAAAACCACCTATTTTTTGTTTGTAAGTAGCGGCAGTTATAGGGTTTTCTATTTCAAGTTTTCTATTTTTTCCAATATTCAAAAAATCATCTTCTTGGTCTATTCCTAAATATCTTCTGTTTGCCAAATTAGCTGCAATTCCTGTTGTGGAACTTCCTGCAAATGGGTCTAAAATCCAAGCATTTGGTTTAGTAGAAGCTAAAATCAGTCGGGTTAAAACCGAAAGTGGTTTTTGTGTAGGGTGTTTGCCACACGATTTTTCCCAAGGTGCAATTGCTGGCAATTTCCAAACATCTTTCATTTGTTTGTTGCCATTTAATTGTTTCATTAGTTCATAATTGTAATAATGAGGAACTTTTTCGGATTTTCTTGCCCAAATAATTTGTTCGGTAGAGTAGGTAAAATAACGACAAGAAAAATTGGGTGGTGGATTTGTTTTTTCCCATGTTATTACATTTAAAATTTTAAAACCTAACTCAGTTAAAACTTGACCTACCGAAAAAATGTTGTGCATGGTGCCACTAATCCAAATAGTTGCATCTTCTTTCATTTTATCTCGTGCTAATGAAAGCCATTTTCTATTGAATTCATTAATATATTCAAATCCATATGATTTATCCCAATTTCCTTTATTTACGCTTACAATTTTACCGTTTTGAATTGATAATCCGTTATTAGATAAAAAATAAGGAGGATCGGCAAAAATCATATCGAATTTGTGATCAAATTGAGATAAAAGTTCCATTGTATCTCCTTTAAGAAGATAGAAGTTTTGGTCGGTGGATTTGAAATAAGGTTTAATCATTCTTCTAACATATCAGCAATAAAGTATAAAAAATCAGGAAGTTTAAATGAACCTTGAACAAATCCAAATTTTTCACATTCATCAGGTATTACAATTTCTTTATCTTCAAAAAATTTATCTAAGGCAATATTTCTTAATGTTTCAATTAATAATTCCATTTTTTCAGAATCTTTTGCTATTTCTTCTTTAAAAATATCGTTGTTGCCATGATAATTATTTATGGTCAAATTTAAGTGTTTTATATTTGTTTTCATTATAATTGATTTTTGATAATTCAAAGATAAGAAATTAAAATTACAAAAACACACAATAAGTGTCTTTTTTATGACTGAAAATATTTTAAATTTATTCGGCGCTAGAATAAAGCAACTTAGACAAAATCTAAATTTAACACAAGAGCAATTTGCTCAAAAGTGTGGTTTACACAAAAATTATATTGGTATGATTGAACGTGGTGAAAGAAATCCTTCCTTAATTAACATAGAAATTTTAGCGAAAGGTTTAGAAATTTCAATTTCTGATTTGATGAAATTTTAAGTTAATAAGCTACCCAATTATTGGTAATTTAAAATCAATAATTTTCTGCAATTTTTTAAAAAGAGGTTTGAAATTTTTAAAATATTCTTAATTTTTAATTTAGAAATATGCATATTAATTTATGATTTGATATAATAAACCTTCTTTCAACATCTCCAAATTCAAAAGGTAATCTGCCTTGTCAAAATATTCTCGTAATGGTTTTAAAGTTGATTTCCATCCAGCACCATCGGTTATCCAAATAAACTCAATGTTTTGTTTATTCCAGTAACGATTCATTTCTATATATTCAGTTGCGGTCGATTTTAATTTTGAACCGCCACCACCATAAAAATTACATTCAATAAAATAAAGTTTTCCATTTTTGTTAATTGCAAAATCTAATTGTCGAGAAGATTTATCAACCACTACATCAATATTCCATTGTTCTTTTATTTTTTTAGAAGTTGCTTGCGCCATGTATTGTAGTCCTAAATTTTGGCAGGTATCGGCTACAAATTCTTCCACTAAGTTTTCCATTAAGGTACCACCTCTGTTTTTTCTTCCGTTGCTATCTAATCCAACTTCAACGCCTGTTGCATAATCTACTAAGTTCTTAACTTTTTTCTCTTTAAGAATTTCGCCAATTCCAGAATTTACTAAAAAGTATGCTAACTCTTTGCATTCCTCATCTTTAAGTTTTCCTTTCGAAAATGAATACTTCTTATAAATAAAATTTTTTGTATCAATTAAAATATCAATTGATTTTTCTCTAACTGCAATAAGTGTAGGAAAAGCTTTTATTACTTGAGGGTATTCTTTAATTAAATTAAAAGCTTCATTTTCGATATCTTCTTTTCCAATAAGGAAATTTAATAGATTCAATTCTTTTTCAATAGGTTCTATATTACCGAATACTTTATCCCAATTAACAAAGTAATCCCATTTTGTAATTTTTTCTTTAAAGCTTTGCGTAATTTTCTCAAATAGCAAATCTTCGTTTTCCAAATTAAGTAAGTAGCATAATTTATTCATGATGTTTTCACTTAAATTTTTTCCAAATCGATATTTGGAATTATACATTCATTTGTGTACTTCTTTTTATAATAAAAGGCTCTTCTTTTAGCTCTAATTTCCCCACCTTTTCCGTCTGGTGCATTGGTTTTGTCTTGATTATTAGCACCTTTGGTTTTCGGCTCTAAATATTCTCCCATGCTGCTTGATAATTTATCAGAAAGTCCTTTTTTAATGAAATCTTGAATTAATTCCCAATCTCTCTTAAATACTAAAATTTTATTTTCATCAGGATGGTCAACAAAATAATCAATTATTTTATAATCATTTTGTTGCATTTTAATACTGTTTTCTTTAGCTAAGTATACAATCCAAAATGTTAAATTTATCTTTTTTCGAATTTTAGCAGTTTCCCATTTTTCTCTTGCAACTTCAAAATAATTTATCATTTGTATTTGAGTCGGTTCTTTAGCTTTTATTTCACCATTTTTATTTTTTTGTATTGGTAAAATTTTTATTTCGCAACCTATCTCTGGTATATCTGCATCAGAAATATTATTATTTTTAATTCCAAGTAAATTCTCAATAATTAAGCCTGATGCACCTTTTTTCATATTTGCCTTTTCAATGCTTAATTCTAATTTTAACTCTCCTATAGTTTTTCCTTTTGCATTTTTTACTATATCAAATAATGGCGTTAGTATTTCGATAGCTTTACTATTAAGCATAAATTGCTAGTTTTTGATGATTTGTAATTAATAACTCATTCAATTCTCCTCTTTTTTCGGGATTTGCATTAATATTTCTTCTGGCTTTAACTCTCGAAATTGAAAAATTAGAATATAAGTCATCAAAAAAGTTATCATTTTCGTCTTTTCCTTTTACATCCGAATTACTTAAAATCCAAGTATGTCCTAATGTATCAAGTTTATTACAGAAATCTCTCAATCTTATTTGCTCATTATCATTAAATTCATCTTTAGCGTACGAATTAAAACTAGAGGTTTCACTTAGTGGTTTATATGGTGGATCAAAGTAAAACAAAGTGTTATTTTTAGTGTGTTTTAATGTATCTTCATAGTCACCACAAAGTATTTCAACTTTTTGCAAAACATCACTAACAGCTAAAATATTTTCTTTATCACAAATTGTTGGGCGTTTATAACTTCCCATTGGTACATTATACCCATTGCTTTTATTAACTCTGTATAAACCGTTAAAACAAGTACGGTTAAGGAAAATAAATAAAGCTGCTTGACCGCTTAGTTCTTCGTTTCTAGTGTTGTACAGCGCTCTTTTTGAT
>Ga0209358_10001535_pt1 | contig 18213 bp, 18 predicted proteins | sample LauGreFa1BDMLBSN_2_FD_187574 | JGI IMG/M metagenome (GOLD analysis project Ga0209358, IMG submission 187574) | Freshwater lake microbial communities from Lake Michigan, USA - Fa13.BD.MLB.SN (SPAdes) (version 2) | ecosystem: Environmental > Aquatic > Freshwater > Lake | place: Lake Michigan, USA... | reverse complement strand
AGAGATTTCTAAGGCAAATTAAAGACTTCAAATTTTACTCGATAATTATTAACTAAACTACTCAATATTGCGCTATATTTGTTGAATAATATTGAGTTTGCATGATTAAAATGTGACTCAGAACGGCGAAGCCGTCATACACTTTCTCGAACATCTCATCTACCCCAATGATCTTAGATAAAATTTTTACTGGTAAAATAAGAGTGCAGTTACTCACCAAATTGCTACTCAACCCCGCTAGTACCGTGTATTTGCGCGGTTTAGAGCGTGACTTAGGCGTAAGTAGTAACACAGTGCGGTTGGAATTAAATAAGTTATCGGATATGCAACTCATACAGGAGCAAAACGATGATGAAAACACCAAAACAAAACATTACGCTGTAAATACAAAACACCCCATGTTTAAATCCTTACGAGGGGTGATTATGCAATATGTTGGCTTGGATCAGATTATTGAAAATGTATTAGATAAGTTGGGAAATGTGGATGAGGTTTACCTAACTGGAGATTTAGCTTTAGGAAAAAACAATCCCTTTGTGGATTTAGTAATAGTGGGCGATGTTGATAAGGGTTATTTATATCAATTAATTGAAAAGGCAGAAACCTTGATAGATAAGAAAATACGGGTTGCATTATATCAACCCCTTGAGTTTACAGAGAAAATGTTGAAGGATGTGGGTGTGTTTATGAAGTTAATGGGATAGGAATTTGGATTAGTGTGGTCCATTCGGCCATATCCTATTTGTAGATATACGTAAATCACTAAATCATTCATTTTTAGGCATTAAATAGTTTTATTTAAAACTTAGACTTAGCGAAAATTATCAAAATAAAAGGTTTGGGTGCGCAGTTTGGTGCACAAAAAATATTAAACTTTCAATATGAATGTAAGCGAAAAAAAAATAGCAATAATTGGACTAGGTTATGTTGGGCTACCATTGGCTATAGAATTTGGTAAAAAATTTAAAGTTGTAGGATTTGATATCAACCAAAATAGAATTGACGAACTTAACCATCTAATTGATCGCACCAATGAGGCAGACCTAGTAGGTATGAAAAATGCAATGGAATTGGCCAAATCTAATGTTTTTTTGGGTTTGAATTTTTCTGCTGCTGTAGAAGACTTAAAACATTACAATGTTTTTATTGTGACTGTTCCAACACCCATTGATCAATTCAAGGCACCTGATTTAACTCCATTGTTGAAAGCGTCAGAGATGTTGGGTAATGTGATTAAAAAAGGCGATATAGTAATTTATGAATCTACCGTTTACCCTGGTTGTACAGAAGAAGACTGCGTTCCAGTATTGGAAAAATTTTCGGGTTTAAAATTTAATCAAGATTTTTACTGTGGTTACTCCCCAGAGCGGATAAATCCTGGGGACAAGATAAATACTTTGACCAAAATAAAAAAAGTAACTTCGGGATCAACTCCAGAAATAGCTGAAGTTGTAGATGGTTTATACAGAAGCATAATTGAGGCGGGGACTCATAAAGCGCCTAGTTTAAAAGTAGCAGAGGCATCTAAAGCGATAGAAAATGCACAGAGAGATGTTAATATTTCATTTGTGAATGAATTGGCTCTGATTTTTGATCGTATGGGTATTGATACCAATGATGTTTTGGATGCGGCAGGTACCAAATGGAATTTTTTAAAGTATAAGCCTGGATTAGTTGGTGGACATTGCATAGGTGTAGACCCCTATTACCTGGCACATAAAGCAGAAAGCTTGGGATATCATCCACAAGTAATTTTATCTGGAAGAAGAGTAAATGACAATATGGGGCTGTTTGTAGCCAATAAATTAGTAAAACTATTGATTGCTAAAAATCATATGATTTCAGAATCAAATGTTTTGGTTTTGGGAATTACATTTAAAGAGGATTGTCCTGATATTCGTAACTCTAAAGTTATTGATATCATAAATGAATTACAACAATTTAATATCAATGTTGATGTATTTGACCCACATGCCGATGAACATGAAGTTGAAAGGGAATATGGTATCACATTAATTCATAAAATAAACGAAACCTATGATGGTATTATTTTAGCAGTATCACACAAAGAATTTTTGGGACTCGAGTTAGATCAGCTCAAATCATCAAATTCATCTGTAATATTTGATACGAAAGCATTTTTAAATCGATCATTAATTGACGCAAGACTTTAGCATGATGCAAATCGAGATGGTAGAGCTTAATGATAGGTTTAATAAAATAAAAATCGAAGTTGGTTGCAGTTATTTGTTTATTAATTTTACTTCTTTCATAATTGGAGCAGCAGTTAATAGTTTCACTTTAATTTAGAAAAATATTTAGGGGGCTAACTTGTTATTCCCTTTGCTAGTAGTATCTCTTTTTGTATATTTCTTTATTGGCGTTGGAAGTAAAGACTGGTAATTAATTTATTTTTCTGTAAATCATTTATGTTGTTATTGCTTAGGTAATTGGTTTGTTAAGTTATGGTAAATGTAAATCACAAAACCTTCAAAATAACAGCTGATAATATTTAAAATTCCATTATCTCAAAAACAAAAGCGATTGCGTCCGTTTAAATGTTAGGGTAATCCTACTCCTAAAGGCGAATAGTGTAATGAAATGTAAAATACAATCTGTTTTTGATCAAAGACAATAGTCAAGCTGTAGGAGCTGATTATTCTTTCATTTTCTATTCTTGGATATTCTTGAATCAATAAATTGTTCATTTTCAGTTGTTAAATAGTTTTATTTAAAATTATCTATTAACGAATATTAAAAAATAAAGGGTTTTGGTGTGTATTATCATTATACCAAATTTAGCAATAGCACCTTGAAATCAAGAAATGAAAAAAATATTAATCATATTTGGAACTCGACCAGAAGCTATCAAAATGGCGCCATTAGTAAGTGAGTTTCAAAAACGGGCACTGTTCGATACACGGGTATGTGTTACCGCACAACATAGAGAGATGCTAGACCAGGTACTAGATTTTTTTAATATCAAGCCAGATTATGATTTAGATTTGATGAAACCCAATCAAAATTTATATTCCCTAACTTCAGATATTATATTAGGTTTAAAATCAATATTGGAAGATTTTAAACCAGATTACGTTTTTGTCCATGGCGATACAACTACAACAATGGCTGCAAGTATTTCTGCTTTTTACTCAGGCGCTAAGGTATGCCATGTAGAAGCGGGGCTTAGGACACATAATAGATTAGCACCATTTCCAGAAGAAATCAACAGACAAGTAACAGGTAGGATAGCCGACTATCATTTTGCTCCAACTCTTCAATCAAAAAACAACCTTATATTAGAAAATGTCAGTGAAGATAGTATTATTATCACTGGAAATACCGTAATTGATGCACTTTTAGAAAGTTCTGTAAAAGTAAAAGATTTTGTAAATTTTGAAATCGAACAATTAAAAGGTATTGTTGACAGCACCAAAAAGTTAATTCTAGTAACAGGACACCGAAGGGAAAATCATGGGCAGGGTTTAAAAAATATTTGCAAAGCACTAAAGAAAATAGCGTTAAATAATGATGACGTCCAAATCATTTATCCTGTGCATTTAAATCCCAACGTAATACAACCTGTTCATGAAATTTTAGGAGATATTGATGTCATCCATTTAATTACTCCATTAGCTTACCCAGCTTTTGTATGGTTAATGAATCAATCGTACTTAATAATTACAGATTCAGGCGGCGTGCAAGAAGAAGCGCCAAGTTTGGGAAAGCCAGTTTTGGTAATGCGAGAGAACACAGAGCGCCCTGAAGCAGTCGAAGCAGGTACAGTAATTCTGGTCGGAACAAACACAGAGTTAATTGTAAAAGAGACTAATTCTTTATTACATAACCATGAATTATATATAAATATGTCTGTAAGAAATAATCCTTATGGAGATGGAAAGTCTAGTAAGCGTATTGTGGATTTTATTCAAGATTTATAATTAAAAGTAATGTTAAATAATTCTGGCAAAACTGATATAATTTGGAATTATGTCGCCACAATGTTGCGCATATCTTCATCAATTATTCTTTTCCCCTTAGTATTAAAAATACTATCAGTTGATCAAATTGCAGTTTGGAGTATTTTTAATTACATAATTATTATTGCAACTCTATTTGACTTCGGGTTTAATCCATCGTTTTCAAGAAATGTTACATATATTTTTTCTGGAGCTAAAACTTTAATAGTTGAAGGAATTGAAGAAGTAAATGATGAAAGCTCATTAGTAAATTATGATTTATTGAAAAATCTTATTTGGTCAATGAAAAGGTTTTATTTTTTTGTCTCAATTTCTCTTTTTTTAATTCAAGTTTCCGTAGGAACTTTTTATATTAAGAACATAACTGAATCCTATACTGGGTCATTAACAGAAGTTTTTATCTCATGGTTTTTGGTTTGTTTTTTAACCTTTTTAACTCTATGCACATCTTATTATGATGTATTACTTCAAGGATTAGGGCTGGTAAAAATTTCAAAGCAAATTTGGGTAATCGGTCAAACTTTAAATTTGTTTTTTTCTGCTTTTCTGCTTCTGAATGGTTATGGCTTGGTATCATTGGTAATTGCACAAATTATTTCTGTTGTTGTAATAAGAATTTTTTCTCACAGAGCATTTTATACAAAAAATATGAAAGTCCAATTGCAATTCGCTCAAGATATTCGAAAATACGAATTGTTAAAAGTAATTTCACCCAACGCGTTCAAAATAGGATTAACAACATTAGGCGGGGTTTTGGTATCAAGGTCAACATTAATAATAGGATCTTTATTTTTGCCATTATCAGTAATTGCTTCATACGGAATTAGTGTTCAAATAGTATCTGTTGTAGCTTCGCTGGCAGGAGTATATTTATCGTCATTTCAACCAAAAATAGCCCAATTGCAAGTATTTAGAAATATAGCGGGCATTAAAAAAATATATTTAAAGGGAATTATATTAGGTTTTACAACTTATGGAATCTTTGCTATTACTTTAATTCTCTTCGGCAAAAATTTATTTATTATGTTTGACAAGGAAGATCTTTTGTTGCCAAAGGAAATGTTATTCTTTATGTTCTTATTTAGTTTGCTTGAATTCAATCATTCATCTGCAGGCAATATTTTATTGAGTGGTAATAAAGTTCCATTTTTTAAATCATCATTATTATCTGGTATAATTACGGTTTTTTTGTTATTTATTTTTTTAAAATATACTTCACTAGGTATTTACGGAGTGATTTTTGCGCCTGGAATTGCCCATTTATATAATAATTTTAAGTGGCCATATGAGGCATTTAAATTGTTGAAAATAGATGTTTATGGTAAATTTTGGAAATATTTTTAATTTAAATACATGAAAAATAATAATGTTGAGAGTTTAAATTGTCTTCTTTGTGGTAATGAAGCCGTCTTAAAAACTTCTAGTCTATCGGGGTATCAGCTGCCTTTGAAATTTAGTGTATACCATTGTTCCAATTGTGATTGTGGCTTTAATTTCCCAAGAATTCCATCTTCTCAAATTTATGATAATATCTATAAAAATTCTTCAATTGTACCTGGATATAAACGTTATTGGAAGTATTTTAATGAAGTAAAATTACACGATAATTCATTTTCCTTTTTAGCGGAATCAGAAAGTACTTATTGGGGAGTAAAACAAGCCCTCAGTGAGATTGATATTGACAAAAATAACTTAAAAATTCTAGAGGTTGGAAGTGGCATGGGCTATCTAACATATTCATTAAGGAAAGAAGGTTATAATGCAATAGGTTTAGATATTTCAGCGAATGCCATACAATTGGCGAAAGAATCTTTTGGAGAATTTTATATATGTTCAGATATTTTTGATTATTCGTTAAATAACGAAAATAAATACAACGTTGTTGTATTGACAGAAGTTATTGAACATGTTGACGAGCCTTTTGTTTTTTTAAGTGCGTTGTTCAAACTTCTTAAAAGTGGGGGTAGAATAGTAGTTACAACTCCTAATAAATCATTATACCCTAAAAATACAATTTGGGCTTCAGATTTACCTCCTGTTCATTTATGGTGGTTAAGTGAAAAATCGCTCACATATTTGGCAGATAAGCTTAAAATGAATATTTCATTTATTGACTTTTCACGGTTTTACAAAAAACATTATAAATCAATAAGGCCAAGTGAATATGCTGATTTTACTAATTTAAAACCATTTTTTGACGAAAACAATTTGTTAATTGAATATAAAAATAATGAAGTATCGACTCTACATCGAGCAATTACAAAAATTATAAATTTCTTTCCCTCATTAAGATCATTTATTTTGAGATTACTAGATAGTAGATTTTCTGGAGTAATTGTATGTTCTAAAAGGGGTACAGTAATATGTGCTGTACTTATGAAGCCTTAATTTATGTTTTCTTCAAGATTTTTCAAAATAAAGTTAGATGATAGATGTTTCTATAATAATTGTTAGTTACAATACTAAAGAAATTCTTCAAAGGTGTTTATCTTCGATTACTGAGTTTACTGCAGGTGTAAGTTATGAAATAATTGTTGTAGACAACGCTTCTTCTGACACTACTATAGAAATGGTCAAATCTTATTTTCCTAATGTCATTTTATTAAAAAATAAGCATAATTTAGGGTTTGGCAGAGCAAATAATCTTGGTGTGAAAATTGCAAAAGGGGAATATATATTTCTCTTAAATTCAGACACTCAATTTCTAAATAATGCTATTCCGTTTTTTCATGAATTCATGATAAATTTTTCCATTAGAAACAATATTGGGATGGTTGGAACTGAATTATTAAATTCAAATTTTGAACTTACACATTCCTCAGATAGATTCCCTGTGATCTGGGATATTATAAACAGAGCGTTTAAAATTGTTAAAAATAAGAATAATGAAATAATCAATAATAAAAATAAAGATTTTTATGAGGTAGAATATATAACTGGAGCAAATCTTTTTATTAAACGTAGTTTGTTTAATGATCTTGGGGGGTTTGATGAGGATTATTTTATGTATTATGAAGAAACAGATTTGCAGTATCGAATATCTAAAAAAGGATTCAAAAGAGTATTAATTAGTGGCCCTATCATAGTACATCTTCAAGGTAAAAGTTTTGATGGTCAAATTCCTTTGCGTAAAATAGCTATGGAGTATAATGGCTTTTTTCTGTATCATAAAAAAAATACTAATTTCATTTATTATTTATTAATAAGGATCTTCTTTATTACTTTAAGGTTGCCTGTTGTTTTGTTAAAGACGAAAACGATGAACCAATTTATAGGTGTTGTTAAGATATTTTTTTATAATCCTAAATTTCATAAATTAAATTTTTGAAAATTTATAACTCATATATCCTAATTACACTTTTCACTCTGTTAATGCTTTTTAACATTATTACAAGTGGAGAATGGATATTAGGTGCGGGATTAAGTTATTGTCAGATAATTGGCGTTGCTTATTTTCTTCTTAAGCGCAACTATCATACAGCATTGGTTTTGCATTTTATTTTTTTTGTTTCATCTGTTAACTTTTCTTTTGTTGATTCAAATACTCTAGATGAGCTTTCTACCAATTATTCGAAATTAAAATTCTTTGGGTATTTCCCAATTTCATTTATTATATCTGTTTGGCTTGCAATCGCATATATAAAAGCCCCTAACTTTGTTTATATTCGATCTTTTCTCAGTCAAACAATCTTTTTAATTTTAGTAGCAACTTTTTTGGGTGTTTTGGGGATTTTATTTTCTAGCCATTCAGTACACTATTTCATATTTTATCTCTATTATTCAGTTAGTGTATTTTTATTTTTATTCATTTTTTCCAGGGCTATTAACAAATATAACTTACGTTTTTGGAGGTATATGGTCGTATTAAATCTTATTGCATCTGGTTTTACATCCTTATTGATGTATTTGTTTGGGCTAAGTACATCATACGGTGGAATTAGTATTATACCGTACAATAGTATATTTATATTTACTCCACTTTTATTATTTGTTCCATTTCAGAAAAATATTTTATTGTGGATTATTGCAATAATAGCAATTGGGTTTGTTTCAATATTTAGTATTGGTGGAAAAGGTGTTGCATTCATGGTATTAATTCTGATTTTATTTTTTGTCAAACAATTAAAAAGAACTTCAATTATTTATATTTGTATATTTTCATTTTTAATTTTAATAATTCAAAACAATTTTTTCACTCAGTTTACTGAGGGAAGATCGGACTTATTGAGTTTACATAAATTTGGTCAATTTTTCTCAATTTTTAATTTTAGTGCTTCGAATGCAGATACTTTAGAAGGGATAAGTGATTCCCCAAAAGTAAGAATTGCAGAAATTGTTAATATAGCTAACATGTACATTTCATCGCCCGTTTTTTCGGTTTTCGGATTGGGCTTTGGTGCTGGTTTTCAAGACTATTCAGGACTTTTTAAACTTATGGATTTATCAAAGGGCGCATTCGATGATGGTCAGATTAATTCTGGAATATTTTATCGACCTCATGATACGATTCCCGTTGTACTTTTACTACATGGGTTAGCTGGGCTAATTTTTATTTTGTATTGGTCCATCTATTTTATTTTAAATCACAAAAAGTCGGCTTTATTTTTAGGGGGAATACCTTGGTTATTTTTAACTTACGGATTTGATTTGAATATTGCCTTTTTCGGCACTTTGTGCGTTGTTTTAGGTTTTCTAGAATCTTTTATCCTTGAACAGGATAACAATGCTACTTAATTATCTAAATCTGCATCCCTCAATTTTTTCAAATGTTAAATAGGCCCCAAAAATTTGTTATAGTAGATATTATCTCGTTAAATTTTGAACATGCTAACTTCAATTATGCCTTTTATCTATCATTAGCCAAGTACACTGATGTTAATTTATATTTATCAAGTAGTTCGGCGGATTATCTTAGAAAATCTGGCTTAATTTTAGACAAAAATATACATATTGATAAAATTGTTGTTTACTTACCATTATTTGTCAGAGTTATTTATTCATATTTTTTTTGTTTAAGATTAGTTTTTTCAAGTAGAATAAAATTAATTATTTCTGGATATGAATTAAGGTCATTTTTATTTTTAACCTTATTTTTTCCAATATTGATGTTTAAGCGCAATAGAGTTGATCTTATCTCACATAATCATTTTGAAAAATTTTTAAATTTGAAATACAAATTTTTAGTTTTTTGGATTTTTCGTATTGCAGGGCTAAGATTTATTGCTTTAAGTATCTCTGTCAAAAAGGGTATGCTATTATATTTTAAGTCAAAGAATGTTGCAATTGTATTGCATCCTATCGTGGATAAAATTTCAAATATTGATTTAAAACTTAAAACTCGCGAAACAATTGATTTTTTCAGTATTGGCAGACACACAAGAAAAGAGCAAATATTAAAAATCCTGAATTTATTTAACAGTATTCAAGGCACTCTTAAAAGGTTAAATTTGCCGATATCTACTAAAAAATATCTTGAATCAATTGAGGAGATTGATGTTAAAAGTGTAAATTTTTTTCATTCCGAAGATCGTAAACAATATTTAAAAATTTTAGAATCTATGGATATATTAATTTTACCTTATAGTGAATCGTTACAATACAGGGCTAGCGGTGTTGCTTTAGATTCTGTATTTTATGGCAATTTGATTCTGTGTGAACAGCCTTATTATAACGAATTACACGATTCATTTACAAGTACAAATAATTTTGATTTCACTAAGATTCTTTCCATCCAGTATGAATACGAAATGAAAATGAATAATTCGGTCGAAAAATATTGTTTTGATCAAATTTAGGCTTAATTAATTTATTCGGACTTTATAATATTTTTTATGGTTATTTTTAAAACGTTTTCTTGTTTTTCCGATGCTCGTGTTATAAAAACACTAAGGTGTTTAAACTTAGAACGTAGTGATGTTTTATTTTCAGGTGGCAAAACCTGCAAGGACCCTAATAGTTTTTTTGTAGAGGGGGTAATATATAATTCTGTAGAAAGAATAAATAAATTTTCATTTATTAAAATTGCGTGGTTAGACTTTAGAAGAATGATTCTTAGCCGGAAGGGTGATGTGATTTATATAGTAAATGAGCAAATGGCTTTTTTATTATTTCCAATGATATTATTTTGGAAGCTAAGGAAAGTGAAGGTTGTATTAGATCTCTACGATAGTCTGCTATTAATTTATGGAAGTCGTCTAGTGGTTAAATTATTTTGTTATTCATTATATTCCTTAGTTGATCTGATAATTGTGACCGATGAAAGAAGAAAAATTTTGACAAGTAGTATTGTAAATGAAAAGAAAATAAAAGTTATTGAAAATTACCCTTTTCATGTAAAAAGACCTTTTGTAGAAAAGGATAATGTTATTGTAAATTTGTTTTTTTCGGGTTCTCTTCACGAGACAAGAGGCTGGTCTTTTATAAAACAGTTTGCAAATGTCTATCCTTTTAGGGTTTATTTAGCTGGCTGGAATAATCTTGATGACAAAGACTTCATCCTGCCAGATAATTTTATCAATTTGGGTTTATTAAATCAGGATGAAACATTGATTTTTATGAATAATATTATTCATTGGGTTTTTTGCCTTTACGAACCAATTAATGACAATAATATTAATGCAAGTCCAAATAAAATTTTTGATGCAATTCATACCAATTGTGGGGTAATTATTAATTCTGAATTATCTGTTTCAAATTTTGTTGATGAAAATAATTTGGGGTTAGTTATTAACGATTACTATGATAGCATTGATAATTACAAAAATTATTTAATCAGTGCTAAAAATAATTTTGTTTATTCCGATGAACTTAAAAGTTTTTATAGTTTTAATCAGTACGAAGATTACTACAAAAAACTTATCGTTTTTTAAACTAATGGTATAATATTAACGTTAAATTTTTAATTATTTTTCTTTAACATAAAACAATTATCGACAAATTGATTTGTAATTTTTAATTCAATTTTTTTATATTATGCTATCTATAATAAACTATGGTTCCGGGAATGTTAGAGCAATCGGTAATATTTATGATAACTTGAACATTAAGTATCAAATTGTAGATAGTGTAAAAGATTTTTCACGTGAGACTGATAAAATAATTTTGCCAGGGGTAGGTGCATTTGACGAAACTATGAATAATCTAAATAGATCAGGTTTCAGAGAATTACTTGAAAAAAAAGTATTGGTTGATAACATTCCTGTGCTTGGCATATGTGTTGGAATGCAAATTTTAGCTTTGGGTAGTGAAGAAGGTAGTTTAGAAGGTTTAGGCTGGATATCAGGGACGGTGAAAAAATTTGATGTATCTAAATTAAATTTTCAACCAAAAATACCTCATTTGGGCTGGAATTCAGTAAAATCAGTTAACAACTCAAAATTGTTTAAGGATGTTGATCTAAATACAGGTTTTTATTTTATTCATTCATACTTTTTTGAATGTTTTAATTCTTCTGATATTTTAACTTCAACTGACTATGGTGAAACATTTACATCATCAGTACAACATAGTAATATTTTTGGCACTCAATTTCATCCAGAGAAAAGTCATTCCAATGGTATTCAATTATTAAATAACTTTTATAATATTTAAAATGCTCAGGCCCCGTATCATCCCATGTTTATTGGTTCAAAATGGCGGTTTAGTAAAAACTGTTGGTTTTCAAAATCCCAAATATGTTGGAGACCCTATAAATGCAGTAAAAATATTTAACGAAAAAGAAGTAGATGAATTAATGGTACTAGATATTGATGCTACTAATAGACATACTGGCCCTAATTTTGATTTGATTAGAAAGTTAGCTGTTGAATGTAGAATGCCATTTTGTTATGGAGGAGGTGTGACAACTTTAGATCAGGCGAAGAAGATAATTAATTTAGGAGCAGAGAAAGTTGCTATTAGCAGTGCAGCTTTACTTAATACTTCATTACTTTCCGAAATTGGCCTGAGTATTGGAAAACAAAGTATTGCTGTCGTTTTAGATGTTCGAAAGAAAAAAAAATTATTTGGAGATACATTGTACGAAATATATATTAATAATGGTAATACCAAGCTAAATGTAAACCTTATTGATTTCGTTAATGAATTAAACAAAATTGGAATTGGCGAACTCGTTCTTAATTCTATTGATAACGATGGAGAGATGAAGGGTTATGATTTTGATTTAATAGATTTAGTGCGGAAGAATACAGATTTCCCATTAACAGTAGTTGGGGGTGCTGGTTCTTTAAGTGATTTTAAAGATTTATTTGATCGTTATAGAATTATGGGAGCTGCAGCAGGTAGTTTTTTTGTTTTTAAAGGGAAATTTAGAGCTGTACTAATTAGTTATCCTACTAAAGAAGAAATTTTAACTTTATATAAAACAATCTGAAATAAATAAAATTGTGAAGGTTATATATATACACCAATATTATAATAGTCCGTCGATGCCTGGGAGTACTCGCTCATATGAGATGGCTCGACGTTTAGTTATGATGGGTCACCAAGTTGAGATTATTACGTCTACAAGAAATTTAAAAATACCTGAATTAGTCAGTTTCGATAGTGGTATAAAGATTAATTGGATTAAAAGTAATTACTCTAATAAAATGAGTTTTTACAGAAGAATCTTTTCATTCATACATTTTGCTATTTTAGCTTTTTGGAAAGCAAAAAAAATTAATGGAGATTTGATTTTTGCTTCAAGCACTCCACTTACAGTTTCAATCCCTGGAATATTTGCTGCAAGATTAAAAGGGATTCCTTTTTATTTTGAAGTAAGAGATTTATGGCCTAGTGTACCAATTGCAATGGGTTATTTGAAAAATCCTTTGCTACGTTTTCTGGCAAGAAAACTTGAGAAATTTTCATATACTAATTCAAAAGGTATTATAGCTTTAAGCAAAGGTATGAAAGATGGTATAGCAATGACTGGTTATCCTCTTGAAAAAATTATCTTAATACCTAATGGCGCAGATCTAGATTTGTTTGAGTGTGACAAATATGATAAAAACAGTATGCGTTTAAAATATGGATTTAATCAAAATGATATAATTATTTTATATCCTGGAACCTTTGGCACAGTTAACAATTTAGAATATTTAGTCGATTTGGCTAAAAAGTTTATTAATCATAATAATTTGAAATTTGTTTTAGTAGGTGAAGGTGTAGAGAAAGAACTAATTGTAAATAAGGCTAAAAGTTTGAACTTATTGAACAATAATATGTTTTTTTTAGATACGGTTCCTAAAAAAGACATGCCAAATTTATTTTCAATGTCAGACATAGTAATTTCCACAATTCTTCCAATAAAAGAATTAGAGGCGAATTCAGCTAATAAATATTTTGATGCATTGGCTTCCGGAACATGTGTAGTTATTAATCATGGTGGATGGCAGGAGGACGAATTAACAGAGTTTAATTGTGGATTTAGACTACCCAGGAATGTAGAAGAAGCTTATCTAAAATTATTGCCTTATTTAGAGAACCGATTAATGTTAGCACAAATGGGACGAAATGCTAGATTATTGGGAGAAAAAAAATACTCGAGAGATAATTTAGCAAAAAAAATGGCACATTTATTTGAAAATTAATATTATATGAGAAAATATCAAATCTGTAAGAATTGTGTAATGGATACTTCAGATCCAAAAATTAGTTTTGATGAAAATGGAATATGTGATAATTGTAACTCATTCAAAACCAACGTGGAACCTTATTGGTATCCAAATGACTATGGTAAATCAATTTTTTCTAAAAAGGTTGATCAAATTAAATTGAAATCTGAAGGAAACGAGTTTGACTCAATAATGGGTTTGAGTGGAGGTCTAGATAGTTCGTATCTTTTACATGTTGCTGTAAAAGAATATGGTTTAAGACCACTAGTTTTTCATGTTGATGGTGGATGGAATACTGATCTAGCTGTTAGCAATATTGAAAAATTAGTAAAGAAGTTGAATCTTGAATTATTTGTTGAAGTAATTAACTGGGAAGAAATGAAAGATTTTCAATTAGCATGGTTCAAGTCAGGAACGCCTCATCTAGATATTGCTCAGGACCATGCTTATTTTGCTACTATGTTTCATTTTGCTAGGAAACATAAAATAAATTTCATTTTAAATGGCGGTAATATTTCTACAGAAGGAATAAGGAATCCACTTGATTGGATTTATTATGGGACTGACATGTCTTTAATAAACGACATTAGGAAAAAATTTTCAACAAATAAGATGAAAACTTATCCTTGGAGCAGCATATATTATCACAAAATCTATCTTAAATATTTTAAGAAAATTGAGGTTTTAAGACCATTAAATTTTATGCCTTTCAATAAAAAAATCGCAATTGATTTATTGTCAAAAGAATATGATTGGACGCCATATCCACAAAAGCATTTTGAATCAAGATTTACTAAATTTTATGAAGGATATTGGATGCCAACAAGATTTGGCTATGATACACGGAGAGTTCAATTTTCGAGTTTAATAGTCACTGGCCAGATGACAAGAGACGAGGCCTTAAAAGAATTGCAGGCCTTGCCATATAATCCTGAAACAATTAAAGAAGATATACAATATATAGCCAATAAGCTTGATATAACAATTGAAGAATTGATGAGCTATCATACAATGGAAAAAAAGTGGTGGTTTGACTACAATAATGAAAAAAAGATATTTGATTTCGGGGCAAAAATACTTCAATTTTTCAGAATTGAATATTCCATAAAGCGATAAATCAATCTTAATATTTATGTATAATTTGAATGAAAAAAAAAGTCTCGCAATAATTGGAAGCGGTGGGCATGCTAAAGTAATTATTGAAACCGCTGAATTGTCTGGCTTTAATATTGAGAGTGTGTATGATGACGATATTAGAAAAGCTAATTCTTATATAAGTGGTTATAAAGTTCAAGGGCCTATCAATAACAATTCTGATGAAAATTCTATAATTGCTATTGGCGACAATATAACTCGTAGAAATCTGTGTTTTAATAATAATAAATTAAAATGGGCAACAATCATTCATCCATCCTCAATAATTTCTAAAAATGTATTAATTGGAGAAGGCACAGTAATTATGGCAGGTGTTATTATACAATCGGGCGCTAAAATTGGTAAACATTGTATATTGAATACAGGGGCATGTATTGATCATGATTGTGTAATAGGTGATTTTGTACATATTTCTCCAAAATGTGGATTAGCCGGATCTGTTTTTATTGGAGAGGGCACGAGCATTGGTATTGGGTGTTCAATTATTCCTAACATATCAATTGGAATATGGTCAATAATTGGCGCTGGTTCAGTAGTAGTAAATAATTTGCCGGATTATTGTACTGCTGTTGGGGCTCCATCTAAAGCAATAAAGTTTCAAAATGTACAAAAATAAAATTTGGCTATCCTCTCCTCATATTGGTAGTAATGAACTTCAATATGTAAACGAGGCATTTGCAACAAATTGGATCGCTCCTCTAGGACCACATGTAAATGCATTTGAACAAGCACTTCAAGCTCAAACAAAGTCTAGTCATGCTGCAGCGTTATCATCTGGAACTTCTGCTTTACATTTAGCTTTGATTCTTTTGGGAGTAAAAGCTGGCGATACTGTATTTTGTCAATCAATGACTTTTTCTGCCTCAGCTAATCCTATTACATATCAAGGAGCTGCACCAGTTTTTATTGATTCTGAAAGTTATACATGGAATATGGCCCCTGAATTACTTAATGCTGCATTAGCAGAGGCAAAAAATAATGGGAAATTGCCCAAAGCCATAATTCCTGTTCATTTATATGGCATGCCTGCTAATATGGAGGAAATACTTGCAATTGCAAAAGAATATGATGTTCCTATTATCGAAGACGCTGCTGAAGCCTTAGGTTCTAATATTGAAAATAAACCTTGTGGGAGTTTTGGCGAGTATGGTGTTTTAAGTTTTAATGGGAATAAAATTATTACCACATCAGGCGGAGGGGCTTTATTGTCTGAGAATGCAGAAATGATTGAAAAAGCCCGTTTTCTTGCTACTCAAGCAAGAGATTCTGCTCCTCACTACCAGCATTCTCATATTGGCTATAATTACAGAATGTCGAATGTTTTAGCTGGAATCGGAAGAGGACAATTAGAAGTTTTAAATGATCGAGTTGAAGCAAGGAGAAACAATTTCGAAACATACAAGAATTATTTTTCAAAGTATAATAACGCTGGGTTTACAATCAATTTTCAAGAAGCCCCTTTAGGATATTACTCTAATCGTTGGTTAACTTGTATTTTAGTCGATCCTGCATTAAACAATGGATTGACAAGAGAAATAATAAGGTTATCATTAGATGAAGAAAATATTGAATCTAGGCCACTTTGGAAGCCTATGCATCAACAACCTATATTCGCAAATTGTAAAAGCTATATTAATGGTGTCTCAGATAAGTTATTTGAGGAAGGTTTGTGTCTGCCAAGTGGGTCTAACTTAACAGATGAAGAGTTTGATCGAATCTTTGAAAGTTTAGATCATATTTTTGCTAAATATCAAAATAGCTAATGTATAAGAGTTATTTTAAAAGGATATTAGATTTCATAGCAGCATTAGTTTTGTTGTTAATATTTTCTCCTATAATTATAATATGTTTCGTCTTACTTCTGCTTGTTAATAAAGGAGATGCCTTGTTTTTTCAAGTAAGACCAGGGTATCAAGCCGTGCCTTTTACTATATTTAAGTTTAAGACGATGAATAATGGGAAAGACATTCATGGAAATTTAATGCCAGATGAAGTTAGACTAACTAGAATAGGTAAAATCGTCAGAGGATTGTCAATTGATGAGTTACTTCAATTGATTAATGTTATTAAGGGTGATATGAGTTTAGTTGGCCCAAGACCATTACTAACTCAATATTTAACACGCTATACCCCGGAACAGACAAGACGTCATAATGTAAGGCCCGGTATAACAGGTTGGGCTCAAGTAAACGGTCGCAATACTCTAAGTTGGGAGGAGAAATTTAAGCTAGATGTAGAATATGTCGAAAAGGTTTCATTCTCATTAGATTTAAAAATATTATGGATGACCTTTTTGAATGTTGTTCAACGGAAAGGAATTAGTGCTGACGGTCACGCTACTATGGAGGAGTTTAAAGGAACTGTTCGGGAATAGATTAGAATTCAAATAAAACTATTTAAAATGTATAAAGGCTCACTATCAGTGAGCTTTTATTGTTTCAGGGCGTATTGATCAGAATGTGGCTGTAAGTACCCCCTTTTTCAGACAGTCAAAACTGTAGATATTTGGTTATTTAAGCAATAGTTATCGATTAGGATATGATTAAGCCAAAGTGGATAAATAAAGCCGGAATAATAGGTCAGAATCGATAAAGGAGAGTTCAGTTTGAGCGGAAGACTGATACAGTTTGCTTTTGATTGAAAAGAAATTAAAATAAACTACTTAGTAGAATAGTATTTGTTATTGTAGTAATTAGAATATAGTATTCAGTACTTAGTATTTAGAAGTTAGTATATAGTACTTAATATATTAGTATTTAGTAAAGTAGTATATTTAAAAAGCTAAGGAAAAAAAATGACAAAGTCAAATAATTGACTATATTTATTTCAATAAATGTTTTTCAATAATGTAAGTAACCATTATTTCAAACAGTTTCAATTAGTCCATACTCGTTTTTTAACATTCATTTTCGACTCATTAATTATTTGATTAATGAGTTTTTTTGCTTGTACTTCTGTTATAATAATAATTTTCTTCTTTCTCATAAACTGTGTTTAAATATAAATATCTGACATCTATTAAAGATCGACAATCTATAAAGTTTAATTTTTGAATTTATTTGTTCATATTTCTTTAAAGAGAGCCTATTCCCAAACTTATTTTGTTAAATCAGTTAATTTAATCTAATTCGGTTTACGATACTTAGGTCTTGAATTTTGAAATAATTTGTGTTTTCAATGTGGTAACACTTGATATACATCAATATAGTTCATAGAATACGATACAAAATGTTTTTAATTGACCCTATTTTATTTAAAATATTAAGATTTTGATTGTTTTGTAGATATTTATTAATAAACTTTTTCATTTTTTTAATGTTTATAAGAGGATAGATATTATTTATCCTCTTATTTTTTAGAATTGTTCCAGACAAACTCATCCACAATTCTAAGCGGAAAATTTGAATATAGTTCAACTATTGCCTCAGTTCTTAATGTTCTAGCCCTTCCTACAGCTTGGATCAAATCAGATTCAATTAAAC
>Ga0209358_10001533_pt1 | contig 18220 bp, 17 predicted proteins | sample LauGreFa1BDMLBSN_2_FD_187574 | JGI IMG/M metagenome (GOLD analysis project Ga0209358, IMG submission 187574) | Freshwater lake microbial communities from Lake Michigan, USA - Fa13.BD.MLB.SN (SPAdes) (version 2) | ecosystem: Environmental > Aquatic > Freshwater > Lake | place: Lake Michigan, USA... | reverse complement strand
GGTATGGATTTTCCTGCGACGGTCGCGCCTTTCATTTTGCGCGGCGTGAAATTAATTGGTGTTGATAGTGTGATGGTGCCAATTGAACGTCGTATTGCTGCCTGGTCTAATTTAGCGCTTGAGATCAAGCCCGAAACTTTAGATAAAATCACGCACGAAATTACCTTGGCTCAGGCATTGGAGTGGGCGCCAAAAATTCTCGCAGGTGCAGTCAAAGGCCGACTCGTCGTGAATGTGAGGGCTTGATGGCAACACGTCGCGAATCTGTGCATTACCGCATCGTTCCTATCGATCCGGTAATGCATCTGTTTGAAGTAACGCTCACTCTGACTAAACCCGCCAGCGAAGGTCAGTTGTTTTCTCTTCCGGCGTGGATACCGGGCAGTTACATGATTCGCGAGTTTGCTCGCAATATCATAAGCATTAGCGCGAGTTCCGAGGGCCGCAAGCTTCGGTTAAAAAAAATAGATAAACATACTTGGCAAGCAGCGCCATGCAAGGGCGCGCTTGAGATGACGTATCAAGTCTATGCATGGGATTTATCAGTGCGTGCGGCGCATCTGGATCAAACGCATGGATTTTTTAATGGCACCAGCGTTTTTCTGAAAGCGCATGGTAAAGAAGAGTTACCCCACATTGTCGATATCCAAGCGCCTGAGGGTGAGGCATTTGTAGATTGGCGAGTTGCGACTTCATTGCGTGAACTAAAGGCGCGTAGACATCGCTTTGGCACCTACATCGCTGATGATTACGATGAATTAATTGATCATCCGGTGGAGATGGGTGAGTTCGAATTAATTTCATTCCAGGCGCATGGCGTTCCGCATGAGATGGCTATAACCGGAAAAGTGCCTGGTTTAGATAGCAAACGTTTGACTTCTGATTTGAAAAAAATCTGCGAAGAACAAATCGCTTTTTTTGAGCCGAACAGCAAATCTGCACCTATGTCGCGCTATGTATTTCTTACACTGGCCGTTGGTGATGGCTATGGCGGCTTAGAGCACAGAGCTTCAACAGCACTGATCTGCGCGCGTAATGATTTGCCTGTCCTGGGTCAAACTGAGTTAACGGATGGGTATCGCGGTTTTCTTGGTCTATGCAGCCATGAATATTTTCATACTTGGAATGTCAAACGCATCAAGCCAGCTGCCTTTGCGCCGTATACATTAGATCAAGAAAATTACACCACGCTGCTGTGGTTGTTTGAAGGCTTTACCAGTTATTACGATGACTTGATTTTATTGCGCTCTGGCGTGATTGATACGCCTGCGTATTTGAAGCTACTAGAAAAAACTATCAATGGTGTGCATCGCAGTCGTGGTCGGCTCAAGCAAACGGTTGCGGAATCAAGTTTTGATGCGTGGACTAAATACTATAGGCAAGATGAAAACGCGCCGAATGCCATCGTTAGTTACTACGCTAAAGGTTCATTGGTAGCTTTGTTATTAGATTTAGTTATACGCCGCGATACACGCGGGCGACGCTCGCTGGATGATGTGATGCGCGCGCTATGGCGTCGTTACGGTCGACATTTTTACTCAGCCAACGGTGGCGTCGGTTTGGAAGATCATGAACTTGAAGCCTTGTTCGACGAAGTCACCGGATTAGCATTGAAATCTGTTTTTGATTTGGCTGTACGAGGTACGCGTGATCTACCGCTCGTTGATGCATTTGCAAGCATGGGAATGACGCTCACCAATCAGATCAAAGTAAACAAACTCTCTCTGAATGTTCGTGTTCAACAAGAAGGTGGCGTGTGTAAATTAGCCAGTGTTCACGAGACGGGCGCTGCGCATCAAGCAGGTTTGTCGGCAGGTGACACGCTCGTTGCTGTCGATGGTTTACGTGTGTCGGGTACCAATCTGGATGGCTTGTTGCAGCGCTATCGTGCCGGCGATGTCGTGGAAGTTCACGCCTTCCGCCGTGATGAATTGATGACCTTCGACGTGACGCTTGAATCGGACACAGCACCTCAGTTTGCGTTGACCATGCGCGATAAACCGCTGACGGCGCTGCGAATTCGCAAGGCTTGGCTGAAGTCACGTTCATAACCCATCGCTTAATCTGCACAGAGTGGCGGCGTAACTAATCAACGTTGCCACGTTTGATTTACTAATAAGGAGATATCCATGCGCTATTTTTCGTCGCCACTGATTCGTCGTGTGTTGATATCCGTCGGTCTGTTGGTGCTGAGCGTTAGTGTTTCGGCGGCTGAGCTTGCCGCTGGGGCGCCGCAATCGCAAGGTATGTCACCAATACGGCTATCGCGAATTCATGATTTGATGCAAACCGAAGTCACTGAAAATCGCGTTCCCGGCGCAGTAGTTTTAGTCGCGCGCAAAGGCAAGATTGTTTATGCGGATGCAGTAGGTTTTCAAGATAAGCCAAGTGCTAAGCCGATGACGCGCGATGCCATTTTCCGTGCGTACTCGATGACTAAGCCTATGGTGTCGGTACTGACAATGATGTTGGTCGAAGAAGGTCGTCTGCAGTTGAATGATCCGGTATCTAAGTTTTTTCCTTCGATGGCGAAAATGTCTGTGCTGTCGAATCCGGCGGATGGTAATAGCGAACGTGTATCCGCTGCACGACCCATCACTATTCATGATCTGCTACGACACACGTCGGGAATTACCTACGCTGAATTTACTCGCTTCACAGCGATCAAAGGGCCGTATCAGGAAGCTGGATTGTTTTCTTCCGAAGTACAAGGTAAGTGGATCACACTGACTCCGCAGCAGCAGATTGATGCTTTATCCAAAGCGCCGTTGCTGTGGCAACCGGGGTCAACGTGGGAATACAGTTTATCGACTGACTTGCTGGGCCGTGTACTTGAATCGATCACCAATCAAACATTGGGCGCATTACTCGAAGAACGATTGTTCAAACCACTGGGAATGAAAGATACAAGTTTCCTGGTGCCTGCTGCAAAAGCGTCACGGCTGGCCGAACCATTTCGTATTGATCCTTTGACCGGGCAGCCTTACTACCTGGTGCTCGATGTGACCAAGCCTATGGGGAATGATTCAGGTGGCGCAGGTATTTCAACCACTGCGGATGATTACTTACGTTTTTGCCAGATGATGCTCAACGGCGGCAGCTTTGATGGCAAACGATATCTGTCGCGCACGACGATTGCGTTAATGACCTCTGATCATTTAGGCCCTAAGGTTGCTACACCTGTGCAGCCGGGTGAACTGCTGATGGGCGTGCAAGGTTATACCTTTGGCTTGGGTTTTATGGTGAGACAAGGCCCGGGTATGGCGAGCGTACCGGGTTCTGAAGGTGACTATGCGTGGGGCGGTTATGGCGGAACCTTCTTTTGGATTGATCCTAAAGAACAAGTCATTGGTTTGCTGATGGCACAAACTCCCGGCGCGTCACGTCAGTATTACCGTCGCATGATTAAAACCTTGGTGTATCAAGCGATCGAGTGATTTAATTTTTCAATAGATCACGACAGCAAATGGTCGATTAATAAATCAAATGCTGTCGGATCAAATTCTTGATTATCGAAACGACGTAATGAAGCGTGGCTGGGCGGTTGAACACGTCGCTTTAGATAATCATCCCAATTAGCGAGTTTCCAATCATCGCGCGCGTCAGCGCGCACTTCAATGCGGCGTTTTGCTTCTTCAGTCGATAAATCAATCCACGCGACACGACATTCGGTATGCGCAGGCATGTCTAATTGAGCAGGCTCAAAAAACTTGCCTGCCATGAGTTCGCGCGTGAATGGACCGACTAACATCACATTCATTCCCAAAGCGAGATTTTCGCGGGTAATGTCGAGCAATCCTGAATACTCGCGATCACGAAGGTTTTGCAGATAGGTAGGACTATCGCGATCAGCAGGATTTCCAGTGAGCAGGCCCATGACGTGAGAGCTGAACGCGCCATAGGCGGTGTCTTTGTCGAGAAAGAAAAAATCTCGTTTGCTTTTTGCTGCCAGCAGAGGCAATGCGCGTTTGGCAAGAGTGGTCTTGCCAGTGCCTGCATGACCGGCAAATAACAGTAAGCGCGGTGAGTGTGGAGCGTTAAGTGTTTTCAAAATTATATTTTTAGAAGATGTTTACTAGAAGTAGTGCAAACCATGTAAAACTTGTATGATGCAACATCGCGTGGCTTATGGCGATATCGAACAGCTTTGGCAAGCATTTTCTTATCAACCCTGAACGAAAACCTATGGCTGATACAACTCCACCCGGCTCCCTGTTTGTAGGAGACGGCGTTTACATGCAGGGCACCATGAATGTGCCCGGACTTGCCAGCGTTGATGGCAAACTCGAAGGTCAGTTGACTGCCGATGTGATCGCTATTCAAACGAATGGTTCGGTCGACGGTAAGACTAGCGCGAATCACATCAAAGTTGCGGGTTCATTAACAGATACCGCTGTCGCCAATAAAACTTTATTGGTTGAATCCACGGGCGTGATTGCTGGTTCGGTGACCTACACTGAAATGGAAATCAAGAAGGGTGGCTCGATTCGGGGCAGTATCTACAAAACCGGTAGCAACGTGCCTGCTAAGCAAATTGCACCAGCGCCATCAGCGCCACCGCCGCCAATTGAACCCGAGGCTCCAGAGGCACCAGAAGCTCCCATAATTTCTGAAGAAACACCTTAATAATCCGAGTTGAATTCGCGATTTTGTTTTCGGGCTGCTTAGGCAGCCCGAATGCTTATTGTCGAACTCGAAGGTGTTAAATAAACTTGTTCTCGGGATGACCCAAACATTCCGGAAAATTTTGATCTAGATACAGGCTCGTTGTCCCCGATAGTGCGTTAATGCAGATCAAAGCGTCTCTCATGGGCGCTATGGGAGATCTGCCATGAAAAAATTAATCAGCCTTTCGTTAACTATATTTGCATTAGCTTCAGCGCCCGAGGCGTTTGCCAAAATGAATTCTGCAGATATCCGCGCTGCTAGGTCTTTATTTCAGTCGTCTGGTTGCACCAGTTGTCACGACGCTACCGGAAGCGCCGCAGGACCTTCTCTCAAAGCCATCGCCAAACGCTACAAAGGTAAGCCCGTTATTACAGAGCTGGCACAACGTATTCGCGAAGGAAGCCAGGGGCGTTGGGGTGATTTACCGCATCCCGCGATTGACTATCTGACCCCGACCGACGCTTCGATGCTAGCGGAATGGATTTTAAACGGCGCGCACTAAACGATTATTGCGGGCACATGGCTTCAGCCATGATGCGGCGACGGATGTCGGGATTACTTTCTTTCGACAGCTGCTGCATCAGCACCGCCATCCGCTCACCTTGTTGTTTCATGGTTGGGATTTCGGACATGGCGGGCGTTTGACCCACGCCGAGTTGCGGCTCAGGGGTGGGCTTTTCTTCTTTGTCAGCGGCTTGCGCCGGTAAGGTAGCACCGAGCAACAGCATGGTAAAAATGACGTAGCTTGTTTTCATCGGACTTACCCTCCCTCGTCTGTTACGGACGATTATAGAAGCAAACGTCGCGACTAGAACACTATGAGCTCAGACTATAATCCATTCGCTCATGAAACAGAGACTGACCAATCACATCAAACTGACGTTTTATCTATGTATTCTGACCGCCGTCGCCGTCGGTCTTTTTTTGCGTGATGCCCCAAGCGCAGATGGTTTTTTGGCATGGGTTTACCAAATCAGTATTGCGGGCTATTTCGGTACCTTGTTGCTGATTAGTAGCGCTCTGCTGCTGCCCTTTAGTTTGCTAAGCAAAACACGTTGGTTGTTACCACTCCTCGCTTGGGTCTGGCTGGTTTATCTGGCGATTGATCTAGTGGTTTTTAATTTATACCGCTTTCATCTTGATTGGCTGATTGTCCGGATGTTTCTTCTGGACTTTAGTGGCATGGGCATACCCGCCTTGGTATTGGGGGTTGCAGGTGGACTGGCACTCTTGATGCTGGCAGGTGTGATCTGGTTGTACGCATCAGTTCGAAGTGGCACTGCAAAACGACTTCCCGTATTTATTGTTGGCCTTTTACTGATGCCTACCGGCTGGGCTACCAACTCAGTGATTAACATCTGGGCCGCCTATTTCAATCGCGAAGAGATCACCAGTTACCGACCCTATCTGCCACTTTACTATCCCGTAGAAAAAGCAGACAGTGCGCAAGCAATTAGTGACTGGTGGCCAGCGCTGTTTCCAGCCAAAGCCGGTCAGATTGAATTAACGTCAAAAAAATTGAGTGGTCTTGTTCGATATCCACTGCAAGATCCTGCTTGTTCGCCCAAGCCTAATTCACCCTCTATTTTATTCATTGTGCTCGAGAGTTGGCAGGCCGATAGCCTCAATGCAGAGGTTATGCCCAACTTGGAAAAATTTGCGCAGCATTCAACGCGTTTTGAAAAGCATCTCTCTAGCGGAGCGGTGACTGTGCCCGGGCTATTCGGTTTGATGTATGGCATACATCCGAATTATTTTGAATTATTTAAATCATCACCCGGCCGTAATCCCAGTTTGTTTACTGAAAGCTTGCACCAATTGGGTTATGAAAGCCACGTATTTACATCGGGTAATTTAGATGGATTCTCGTTGCGAAAATTATTTTTTCCGCACGTGCCTGAACAAAACGTCATTACACATCCAACTGATGAAAAAGTCGTTACGAGTTATCTAGCAAGTTTTGATAACACGTCTACAAAACCACGTTTTGATTTCCTTTTTTTGACGTCATCTCATTCACCCTATACCTATCCGCCTGACTATGCGCGATTTAAACCATTGCCTGTAATCGAGGGAGGTTTCGCGATTAATAGGCAAACTGATGCTGCGCCGTATAAGAACGACTATCACAACAGCTTGTTCTATCTGGATGCCTTGGTTGGAAAAATACTGGCGGCTGCAAAAAAATCGGGGGCACTCGAAAATACCTGGGTCGTGATTACGGGCGACCATGCGGAAGAATTCAATGAGAATGGCATGGGCTACTGGGGGCATGGCAGTAATTTCACTCGTTGGCAAATTCAGACGCCGCTGCTTGTCATGTCACCCGGTCAGTTTGTCGCTAAGCAGGAAAAAAAATTATCGTTGCATCAGGATATCGTTCCAACCTTGATGCAAGAAGCTTTAGGTTGTGCTGCGCCCGTGAATACCTACAGCAGTGGAATGAATTTGTTTCAGCTGCCCGCACAACGAGGATCGATATTGTCGTCCTACATGACGCAGGCGTACTGGTTCGATGACATGATTTTTGATCGCACCACGAACAAAAAATATGATTGGGCTGATATTAAAAAAGAGCGTTTGCTAGATAATGCCGATGCAGTTCGATTGCTACTTCAAGAAGAGAGACGATTTCTATCATCAGGTAATTAACTAAAAATGATTTAAGACATAAAAAAAGCCACCCCGAAGGGTGGCTTTTTATTTATTGCAGTTCTATTCCAGCTGGTACTAGACCAGCGAAAAATTAGAACGAGTGAGACATACCAACTGTAACGCTGTTAGTGGATGCGCCACCTGCGTTGAAGGAGAATGCACCACGGTTTGCAAATGTTGCATCTACGCCACCTGTGCCACGAGCATATATTGAGTAAACAAATGTACGCTTGGACAGGTCATACTTCGCTGACAGGTTGGTGAGAGTGCCTTCAGTAGCTAGATCGTTACGAGCATAAGCGGCTTGTACGCTAAGCGGATCGCTCAGTCTGTAGTTAGCGAAAATGCTAGAACTGCCAATTTTTAATCCACCAACATCTCTTGCATCTTCACTGGTGAAGTTAGCCACCAAAGTCAAATCGCTAGTCACTGGTAATGAACCATAGGCACTCATACCGCTGCTAGTGTTTTTGCGTGTATGGTAACCAGCGCCAACAGCGACTGGACCGACAGCGCCCGACAGGGTATAGGCTTGGTAGGAATCGCTTTCAACTTGAGTAGAGATAACACCATCTCTAGCGCCGCCCTTGGTTGTGGTCATAACGTTCACAGTCCAACCTGCTATGGAAGGAGATGTGTAGTTAATTGCATTCGGGATAAAGAAGCCGTCGTATTGCCAGTTAGAAGAGGAGCCACTCACGTTGACTGCTGCTGCGCCGTAGCCAGACATAAGCATGCGGTTAACGAAGTACTGGCCAGGACCCATGCCAGCGCCTGCACCAACAACTTGAGTAACGATGTAAGGAGAAAGTTGCTGACCGAGGGTCAATGAACCGAAGTCGCCTGACAGACCAATTGTAGAAACACGTGTGAACAATCCACCAAACGTACGTGTGCTGCTTGAAGGCGAAGCGGAACCGCCGCTGACCGCTGCACCGTTGTTCAAGCTCACGCCTGTTTCGAGTTGGAAGGTGGCTTTCATGCCATTGCCCAGATCTTCCGAACCTTTGAAGCCCAAGTGCGTAGGAGCAGTCCATGCGCCTGTACCATCAAAAAAAGTGCCATTGCCATTGTTGGCATTGACAACAGCAGCGTCAACCGCGCCGTAAACTGTAACGTTTGCCAAGGAAGCTGTCGAAGCTACCAGAGCCAGCGCAGCCAATGCGACTTGAGTTTTTTTCATTATCTAATCTCCAAAATGTGGAGATGAGAAAGTTCGTGCTCGAAACGAACTAGCCCTGACCCACTTAAAAACTGGAGATGTCGATATTTTTTTGCTAGATGCGCACTAATGCAAATAGCGCCGGCTTTACTTAAAATGGCCGCAGTACCTAGGCTCAAACAAGTAAGTTATTTAATTAGCAAATTATCTAACCCTCTTTTCACTGTTTAAGCCCGCTGGACTTTACCCACGCCGCTGTAATGAGCTAGTCTCTTGTTGTGAACACAAACCAACTACATAGCAAGTTGATAAAGGCAGGAGGTGCATTATGCGTGTGCTATCCGTAGAAGACATCGATTTAATGATCACGCTAGTCAGCAGCCAAAAGGTGCTGAACGACGTCGGTCGTCACCGTCCGCAACTCGACAAACTCATCACCATGGGCATCATTCGCCCGGGTGGCGGTGTGCTCGCACTAACAGAGCTAGGCCAGAAAACAGCGCACGCCTTATTAGGTCGCAGCTTGGGTTCATTGCAAGACGCGACATTGGCAGAAGTGCCCGTCGATGAAGCCACGCCTGCAGACGCAAGTTCTCATGAGGCCGCCGCGGAAGCTGAAACCTCAGAAGCAGCTACCGGAAACGATACGCCCGCGTTGGAAGCTACCTGAACTCCATCGGGGTGCTTACGAAATCACTGTTGTGAATCTTCCCTGAGCATTGCCACGACCTTATCTACAAAATTCTTTATGAAACAGACCATCATTGAGCGTCTGATCGGTCTGCTGATCATTACCTTATCCAGCGCAGTACTGGCCAATGCGGGTACGCGCAATCAAGAAATCGCTCAATGCACTGAAGCTGAATTAGTTACGTGGGGCGATGGACAAGATCGCCCTACCTCTGCGTCCTCACTTATTTTTTTTTACAAGCACAGCGGTGCACCGCCCTGGTTTCAAGAACATCAGGTAATGAATCTTCTGGCACGCGCATCGGCCGAATGGTCTAAGTGCGGCATTCCAGCGCAAGTCACGCTATGGCAAGGAAAAGTTGAAAACACCAAAGGCATCATCGTTGTCCAATGGGATGCGAGCGGCAGCGGTGGACATTTTGGGCTGGCTAATCTCTCGCAAAATCAATTGTCATTGGGAGTGCAGGCTTTTAACTTACTGAATCAACGAAATCCTGCTCACAACGCACTCGAAACATTGCAAATGGTTTTAGCACATGAAATGGGGCATTTTTACGGGATGCTGGCGCACTCGCGGCGCTGCGTGGATGTTTTGTCTTACTACAATGATGGCAAGGGTGGTCAATGCTATGCGCGCGATCCTAGTCAGCTAAAGCTATATCCTGAATATCGTTCAACACTACCAACGGCTTGTGATATTCAACGCTGCCGTATACTCAACCGCATGCCGTAACAAATTACGTGCAATCATTCTCGTGAGTCGGCGCGCTCGATTGCTTGCTGTGCGTACCAGCCGATGCGACCCTCTGGATCCATGCGTGCAATATCATCCAAGGCCACACGCAACAGCTCATTTTGCTGCTCAAGCGCATAGACACGATTTCGTAAATTGCTGGCATCAAGCCAGGAGCCCACAGCGCTAATCAAGCGGGCTATCAGATAACTCCAGTTAGGCATGGTGTGAGTTCGTGGGTTCGTGGGTTCTCGCAGGATGAGTGTAACTCGACTTGCTGCGCCACCACTGTCACCTATCGCTATGCAATCAAGCGCTAGACTTCATTTTGTTTTCTGGCTCGCGCTGTAACCATCCGTCAGTGTATGAAGGAATGCCACGACATCATCAATTTCTTGATCCGATAAAGCCGGCTTTTGCCCGAGCTTACGGTCATACGGTGACTCTTGCACATTCACATTTTTGTGATACGGCTTAGGTAGATCGTTGAATTTTTGTACTTTGCCCTGCACGACTGGGTACCACGACTGAGGATGGGTGTCGCGTGTGACATAAAAAGCCACCGCCTCACGCAGAGTCTTAATTTGGCCATTGTGGAAAAAAACCTGACGCGTACCGACATTACGCAGCGTAGGAACTTTGAATTTTCCGCACGAGGCAGTATCGGCAGCCTTGCCCTGACGACCCGATTGGCACAAACCAAGATCGAACCGCGAACTATCTGCATTCGCTGCAATGGTCTGGTTCCGTGCAACCCCCAACGCGTCGTACGTAAAGTCGGTAAACAACGGCGAACTACCATCGTCCCCTTTTTCACTGGGGTGACAAGCCGCACAGTTGGCACGCTTTTCTTCATTAAACAGCCGCAAGCCACGCATCTCAGCAGGCGAAAGTTCGGCCTTACCTGCCAAATAAAAATCGTACTTAGAATTAAACGGATGAAATTCATCAGCCTGCAATTGATATTCCTGCAGAGCGTTACTCAGATGCATAAACGCGGTGTCAACGTGATCAAGGCTGTGCTCGCCATATAATTTTCTAAATGCTGGCGCGTACTGAGACAGCCGAATTTTTTCAATCACATTAGCGCGTGTACCGTTTGCCATTTCATTTGCGGCCAACAATGGACGCTCAACTTGGATCGCAAGCGTTTCGGCACTGCCGTCATGGTTAAAGCCACCTGACGGCGTTCCTTCGCTATCAAAACTAAACGGCGGAGTTTTTTGCATATAACGCAGTGATGGGACAGCTCGCGTACCTGGCTGATCCATCGCGACACCCCCAAATTGCACAGACAATGCATTCGGTTGTGCATGCGCATGGTCGGGCGAGTGACAACTAGCGCACGACATTACGCCTGAAGCCGACAATGACGCATCATGAAAAATTACTTTACCCAATGCGGCAGCTGTAGCAGGTGCATTAACTGACACTGTTGTCTGTTTTTTTTCACAAGCAGCCAGTGGCACAAGCAAAAACACGGCCATCACTGATTGGAAAATTGTCGAATGGATTGCCTGCATACGTAGCAAAATTATATTGGTGGATTAAAACTTAGGATCATTCTAACAATTTGGCCTAAAGTCTGTTAAAACCACGATGAGATCACCATTACTAGCAACCCATCCGCCGTGCGCTATACTACGTTTCGAATTTTCCCGCCTTGTCGGCGCTTCTTATCCAACGGTGAATCATGGACTCCGTGCCCTTCTGGGTGCAACTGTCAGCCCTACTTGCACTGACGTTTATTTCTGCTTTTTTTGCGATTTCTGAAACAGCACTGCTGTCGCTGAATCGACATCGAATCAAGCATCTTGCACGCCGCGGATCGCGGCTAGCAATAACGACACTCTGGTTGCTCGATCATACCGATCGCATGTTGTCGCTCATACTCATCGCCAATACGCTGCTGAATGCATTGATCACCGCGTTAGTGACATCGATTGCTATTTCTGCTTTTGGTAACAATCAAGAAGTGCTTACTGTAGCCACAGCCGTAGTGGCATTTTTTCTGATTGTCTTTGCAGAGATCACACCTAAAGTGATTGGCGCTACGTATCCCGAACGAATCGCGCTACCGGCGTCTCTGATCATTAAGCCACTCATACTATTAGCGCGCCCCGTCATCTGGTTTGTGAATTTATTTGTACGTGGCCTTTTGTATTTAATGCGCCTGCGCACCGGTGTCGATGTGCGTGATCAGCGTCTATCGCCTGAAGAACTACGTTCCATGGTTTTAGAAGGTGGTAACTTCATCCCCGTTAAGCACAAAAGTATTTTATTGAATTTATTTGGCTTGGAATCGGTCACTGTTGAAGATGTCATGACACCGCGTGCGCAAATTGAAGCATTAAATTTGGCTGTACCCGTCGCAGAGATCAAGCATCAGCTCACCACCTGTTATCACAACAAGCTTCTGGTGTTTGAGGGTAAAATTAATCATGTCGTTGGCATACTGCATGTACGCAAAGCGATGGCTTTGCTCAATCAAGAAGATGAACTCACGGTTGAACATTTTCGTGAATTACTAACGCCGCCGTATTTCATACCCGCTGAGACGAATCTGTTTACTCAACTTCAGTATTTTCAAGAAAATTACGAACGCCTAGGCATCATTGTGGATGAATACGGCGAAGTACAAGGTCTGGTCACTCTCGATGACATCATCGAAGAAATGGTGGGTGAATTCACCACCTCTACCCCTGGCGCCACTCGCGGCGATCAGTTCGGTTGGGACAAACAAGGCGAATGCCTGCTCGAAGGCAGTACATCACTGCGTGAGGTCAACAAACGTCTCCACCTAGATCTGCCCATCGACGGGCCAAAAACGCTGAACGGTCTGCTGCTGGAAATACTGCAAGACATACCCGAAGCCAGCGTCAGCCTAAAAATCACCGGTATTGTTATTGAAATTGTGCAAGTACAAGAGCACACCATACGCATGGTCAAGCTGTATCGACCGTAGATTTTTGTGAATTCGTATCACGCTACAAATCACTAGCCTGTTGTAGCCTCGCATCAGCTAAGTCGCTCATCTGCGACTCTCGACCCTAGTCGTCTTCTGACATCACCGACCTCAACCATCTGCGCCTGCACTCGCGCATGATGCGGGCGTTACTCAGATAGTTTGTCGATAGGGTTTTTATGTCAACCATTATCCCTCCCGGATTTCCCAATGTTGGAAGCTCATCAGGTCTCGCGCGCGTACTGTTGCATGCCAACGTAGTTAATGATGATCAGCTAGACGCGATACAACGAACCAGCACTACAGAAAAAATTCCTTTTGTTGATGCCTTAATTAAAAGTGGCGCACTCAGCCCAGAAGGCTTAGGCGAATTTTGTTCCAAAACATTTGGCTATCCACTATTAGATGTTTCTGCGGTCGATATCGCCGCTCTGCCACAAAAATTGATTGATCAAAAACTGATAGCCAGTCAACGCGTGATTGTTCTATCGCGTCGTGGCGATAAAATTTCCTTGGGTATGGCTGACCCAACGCAACAACAAGTTATTGACCAAATTAAATTTCAAACCGGATTACCTGTGGAACCCGTGGTTGTACTCCATCCACAGTTAATGGAGTTGATACGGCAGCTTTCGCAAAGTGCTGAACAAAATCTGTCTGACTTAATTGGCGATGATTTTGAAAATGTCTCACTCATTAATGAAGATGATGGCATCGGAGAATCAGACTCTGGTGCAAGTGAAATCGATGACGCACCCGTAGTGCGATTTCTACAAAAGATTTTGACTGACGCTATCAATGTGCGCGCATCTGATCTGCACTTCGAACCATTTGAAAAATTTTATCGAATCCGCTTTCGCGTCGATGGTGTATTGCGCGATATCGCGCAGCCTCCCCTCGCCATCAAAGAAAAATTAGCCTCTCGCATTAAAGTCATTTCGCGACTCGATATATCGGAAAAACGCGTCCCTCAAGATGGACGCATGAAGCTACAAGTATCGGGAACACGCAGCATTGATTTTCGGGTATCGACGCTCCCTACGCTGTTTGGCGAAAAAATTGTCATGCGTATACTTGATGGCAGCCAGGCTCAATTAGGCATCGATGCTCTAGGCTACGAACCGGATCAAAAAAATCTGCTGCTAGAAGCTATACAACGCCCCTACGGCATGGTGTTAGTTACGGGCCCAACTGGCTCGGGTAAAACTGTCTCGCTGTATACCTGCCTGAATATTTTAAATAAGCCGGGCATCAACATTGCAACGGCTGAAGACCCTGCCGAAATTAATCTACCCGGTGTTAATCAAGTCAACATTAACGATCGTGCAGGTTTGACTTTCCCAGTCGCGCTGCGGGCTTTTTTGCGACAAGACCCGGACGTCATCATGGTGGGGGAAATTCGCGATTTAGAAACCGCTGATATCGCTATCAAAGCAGCGCAGACGGGCCACATGGTGCTTTCGACTCTGCACACGAACGACGCACCCTCAACACTTACGCGATTACTCAATATGGGTGTAGCTGCTTTCAACATAGCGGCAGCGGTCAATCTCATCACAGCACAACGGCTGGCACGTCGCTTATGTAGCTGCAAACAACCGATCGATGTTCCGCTCGACATGCTGCTGAATGCGGGCTTTCATGAATCTCAACTCGATGGCTCGCCTTTATATCGTGCGGTCGGTTGTGAGCTTTGTGGCGGCAGTGGTTACAAAGGTCGAGTCGGTGTGTATCAAGTGATGCCGATTACTGAGGCGATAGAAAGCATCATTCTGGCGCATGGCACGGCACTGGAAATCGAAGCGCAGGCGCGGCGTGAAGGCGTACGCACCCTGAGAGAAGCGGGACTTTTAAAAGTGAAGCAAGGCTACACCACCCTCGAAGAAATTATCAGCTGTACCAATCATTGATCGCCTTGCTCATCACAAGAGGCATCGCCAACTCGGGAGATTCTGATGACGCCATCCAGTTCTGCTCAGACTAGCAATACGAGTGAATTAGTTTTTATATGGGAAGGTAAAGATAAAGCAGGTCGATTGGTGCAAGGTGAAATGCGCGCGACTGGCGCTGAGCGTGTCAATGTAACGCTGCGTCGCCAAGGCTTAACGGATATCACTGTCAAGAAAAAAGCCTCGTTAAGACAACGTAAAATCACTGAAAAAGATATCGCTATATTTGCGCGTCAACTCGCAACGATGCTCAGAGCTGGCGTGCCGCTACTACAAGCATTTGATATCGTGGCACGCGGTCATGGCAACCCTGCTGTATCGCGCTTACTTTGGGATGTGCGTACACAAGTTGAAACCGGCTCGAGTTTGTCACAGTCACTGCGCCGCTATCCGGCGCACTTTGATGCACTATTTTGTAATCTAGTGAGTGCAGGAGAACAGGCGGGCATCTTGGAAGAAGTGTTATCGCGACTCGCTACGTACAAAGAAAAAACGGTAGCGATCAAAGGGAAAATCCGCGCAGCGATGTTTTATCCGGCAGCGATTTTAGTGGTGGCATTTCTCGTGACTGCCGCGATCATGATTTGGGTAGTGCCAGCATTTAAAAATGTATTCGAAAGTTTTGGTGCTGAGCTGCCCTTGCCTACACAAATGGTTATTTGGCTCTCTGATCGTTTTGTTCAGTACTGGTATCTCATCATTGGTAGCTTATCGCTAGGCTCGATGTTATTAGTACGTACCTGGAAACGCTCTGCATCGTTGCGCGCCAGCACCGATAAACTCATGCTGCGCTTACCTCTGTTTGGAGAAATCGTGCGCAAGGCGGTGATTGCACGCTGGACGCGAACACTCTCAACGATGTTTTCTGCCGGAGTGCCCTTGGTAGAATCACTCGAATCGGTAGGTGGAGCTTCAGGTAATGTGGTGTATATCGATGCAACGCGACGCATCAGCGCCTCAGTTAAAAGCGGCACCAGTCTGACTATGGCTATGCAAACTACTCAGATTTTTCCAGCTATGGTCACTCAAATGGTGTCTATTGGCGAAGAGTCTGGCGCACTCGACCAAATGTTGAGTAAGGTAGCTGAGTTTTATGAAGACGAAGTCGATGCGGCGGTAGCGTCACTTTCTTCCTTGATGGAGCCTATCATCATGGTCATACTGGGTGGATTGATAGGTGGACTAGTGATCGCTATGTATCTTCCTATCTTTAAACTAGGCTCTGTGGTGTAACGAGGGGTATAAAAAAATGATCGATTCCTTTTCAGTCTTTTGGGCGACACCACCTGCCGATATCAATGCCACACTGTGCTGGTCTGTTGTTGGTTTGATGATAGGTAGCTTTCTGAATGTGGCGATCTATCGCATTCCCATCATGATGCAGCGCGAGTCAGAAAATTATCTTGCGCTGGAAAACGATCAACCACCAACGCACACCGAGCGCTATAACTTAATCACCCCGAGGTCAGCCTGTACCAGCTGCGCTCATAAGTTATCGCTAGCTGACAACATCCCTCTTTTGAGCTTTGCCTTGCTCAAAGCACGCTGCCGCTATTGCAAGGCCAGTGTGTCATGGCGTTACCCTACAGTTGAGCTGATAACGGCAGCTCTGTCTGCACTCGTTATTTGGTGCTTGGGTAGCGCAATAGCGGGACTCAGTGCGCTGATTTTTCTTTGGCTGCTCATTGTCATGAGCTTCATTGATTTAGATACGCAATTACTGCCCGATGAATTAACGCTACCCCTGATGTGGCTGGGTTTATTGATCAACCTCGACGGAACCTTCGTGCCCTTGCGCGACGCGGTGATAGGCGCGGCAGCGGGTTATGTTTTTCTGTGGTCGGTATATTGGATGTTTTTTGCAGTGACCGGCAAAGAAGGCATCGGTTATGGCGACTTCAAGCTGCTAGCCGCGCTGGGTGCTTGGATGGGTTGGATGATGCTACCCTTGATTGTGCTGCTTTCCTCGGTGGTTGGGGGGACAGTGGGATTATTAATGATTGCACTCAAGCGCCATCACCGAGATAGCCCTATCCCCTTTGGGCCTTTTTTGGCCACCGCCGGCTTGCTCGCTCTCTTGATCGGCCAACCCATTATCAATACCTGGCTTGCGCCGTTCTGAAAGTTCACCCCACAATAGCGTCACGATGACCGAAAAATTTACACAATTTTCTGTGGGACTGACCGGCGGTATTGGTAGCGGCAAATCCGCCGTCGCGACTTTGCTAGGTGAGCTGGGGGCCAGCATCATTGATACGGATGCTATTTCCCACTCACTCACTGCTGCGGGCGGCGCGGCAATACCAGAGATAGCGACGCTTTTTGGTAGTAAATATTTAACGCCCGATGGTGCTTTAGATCGTACTGCGATGCGCGAACTGGTGTTTTCAGATCAAGCAGCACGAAGACAACTGGAATCGGTGCTGCATCCTTTGATTGCCCAAAAAACTCTGGCCGAAGCCAAGCAGGCGAATGGCCTGTATGTGATTTTCGTCGTGCCTTTGCTGGTTGAGTCAGCCCGTTGGAAAGACCGCGTCGACCGCATTTTGGTAGTCGATTGCAGCGAAACTCTGCAGATTGAGCGAGTAACGCGCCGCAACAACCTCACTGCCGCACAAGTGCAGGCCATTATGGCCACTCAGGTCAGCCGCACTCAACGACTGGCGGCGGCAAACGATGTCGTAGTCAACGAAACGTCACTGGAAGCGCTGCGTACTGAGGTTGAGCGGCTTCATCAGAGGTATCTCAAGCTGGCTCGTGAAAAACAATCGCAGCCTCAATCACAAAAATCGTAACAATTAGCGGCAGGATGTTTGTCTTTTCGGAGCGCTTCGGTCAGAATCACGTTATTCACTTATGAACTGCTCGCGAGGAACGCTGCCTTGATCGTCTACGAATACCCATTCAATGAGCGTATTCGCACGCTGTTGCGTCTTGAGGACTTGTACGTCAAGTTCAAGTTCTTTGTCGTGCAAGACAATCCACTACAACACCATGTGGCGCTGGCGACTATCTATGAAATGCTCGAAGTCGCAGGTCGGGCAGACCTTAAATCGGATTTGTTGCAAGAATTAGAACGTCAGAAGCAAACGCTGATGGGCTTCAAATCCAATCCTAACGTTGAGAGCAGTCGACTCAACGAAATTCTGTCGGATATAGAAAGAACCAGTGCTGCCTTAATCGCTATCCAAGGCAAAACCGGCCAACATATCCGCGAAAATGAATGGTTGATGAGCATACGCGGCCGCACCATCATCCCCGGCGGCGCTTGCGAATTCGATCTGCCCTCTTACCATGCGTGGCAGCAGCAATCTACCGAACAACGTCGCGCGGATATCAATCAATGGTTCGCACCGCTTGAGCCGCTATTCGCTGCCATCAATATCATTCTGCGCTTG
>Ga0209358_10001528_pt1 | contig 18262 bp, 18 predicted proteins | sample LauGreFa1BDMLBSN_2_FD_187574 | JGI IMG/M metagenome (GOLD analysis project Ga0209358, IMG submission 187574) | Freshwater lake microbial communities from Lake Michigan, USA - Fa13.BD.MLB.SN (SPAdes) (version 2) | ecosystem: Environmental > Aquatic > Freshwater > Lake | place: Lake Michigan, USA... | reverse complement strand
GTTTGATCATAGAGGGTGCATAGATAAGGGTCCATGCGTGATTGATTCAATTGTTCCAGATTCATTCTGATGTACAGGTATAAAAAAAGATGAACCATTATACTTGCCCCTCAAGTTCTAAATGGAAGATGTAACAATAGTATAGGAAAACGCCTGCATTGATCAGGGTGATCGCCAGCATCATCCATATCAAGCATTCGCCTTTTTCGCAGTCTCGCTCAATTCGTGGTCGCTTGTTCGCAGGATATGGGTCTTCGTGAAACCGTTTATGGGTCAGATCACGCATGGAGCGTGTGGTCGGGCGAGACGTTTGTTCCATTTCTTCAATAATGGATTGAATCTTCGCCGCGTGTATCTTCGCATCTTGCATGGCGCGGGTCATCGAACGAGTAGTCATTGTTCGCGTAGTCATTTTGGACATGGTTATAACCCTTTAAGTCTTTTAAGAGGAATCAATTTTATTTTAACCGGTTAGACTCCTTTTAAAATTGACCGAAACATCACACTCTAAGTAATTTAAGAAGAATGGACAAACGTATCAAATGCACCGCGTGTAAACGAGTAAAGTTCGAGGAAGACTTTCTTAAGAACCAAAAGATCTTGAAGACCTGTATCCGTTGCCGAGACAAAAAGAAAACAGAAGTCAAGGAACCTATCGTGACAAACGTTCTGACAGACTTGCCCAAAGAGTTGCCCAAAGAATTGCCCAAAGAGTTGCCCAAAGAGTTGCCCAAAGAGTTGCCCAAAGAATTGCCCAAAGAATTGCCCAAAGAATCGCCCAAAGAGTTGCAGACAGAGTTGCCCAAAGAGTTGCAGACAGAGTTGCCCAAAGAATTGCAGACAGAGTTGCCTAGTCGATGGATCGGACTGTCGGGGTTTTGGATACAACCAGGCGACGAACCGAAACTACACAAGAAACTCATGCGCAAGTTGAATCGTCAGTTTCTTCAACAATGTGCATTCCCCGTTCATAAGTATTTGACCCGGTGGGTCATGGTGGATATTCGGGATAGGTATACAGGTTAAATCATTTTTACTAGATTGTAGTCAAACGACCAATCGTCCATGTCTTTTGGATCCTCGTATAATGTTTTCGCTTCTTGATAACTCCATCCACTGGGTTCTACTTTCCATTTTCCTTTTTCTACAATCCCTGAATTGTCAAAATCGATGAGGGTGTAACCGCGTTTGCTTTTGACCACATTGTCTATTTTCCAGTCCATATACATAATGCCAATGCTCTGTAGAAATTTTTTCACGTCAAACATGACTGACACCAGATCGGTTAAGGGGTCTTTTGGATCCAACGGTTCCAATAGTTCCATATCCACATATCGATCCGTCACGTGATAAAACGAGACAATGTTTGGATGATATATCGGTTGTGTCATCAAATGCTCAATCAATTGTCTTTCTCTTACTGCATAGTCTCTGGGTGAGTTTAATTCACAAGTATGTGAATAAAAATTACAAGTGTGTGAATGCAATTTACGAAAATAAGATCCTTCAAAGGGTATCATTTGATCGTTTTCCATGTCATACAACATAATAAAATTGAAGAGAATCCTTCAAGTGTCTATACGTAAAAACCATAATGTCTTTGTCCAAACAAGTCTTTGACAATGCAGATCTGTTGCGTCACATCTATTCCTTCGGGGACCCAAGTCATCGTGCATTTACCAAGAATTTACAATGGGAACTAAAAGCATATCCCGAACTTTTTGAAGAACGGTATTTGGAAAGAAAACGAAAGGATTGTATCTCGTATAGCATTCAAGAGTATTTGTATGAATTTTCCGACGATCAACTTGAGTATTATTTACGCCAATACAAACGCTGTTTCTGTTGCGCACGACACAGCACCGATAAACCCATCTGGATCATGCGTCAAGGTATAAATAGAGGACCCTCTGTGTTTCAAAATTACGAGTCGGACTGCAATTGCTGTTGCCGAACCTTGACGCGCCATTTTATACGCCATATGCAATATCGAGAATTAGTTTATTCTTAAGTTTTTGAATCATAAGAGATCCGTCGGAAATCGTATGATGCTGGAAATCGTATGATGCAATGAACTATTTTTTAATTCTATACGTAGGATGTCTCCTTTTAGGCGGTCTCCTTCACAAACTCCTGTCGTTCAATCTCGCACATGAGTTTCCCGTTATCCATCACCGGTCGGATGTTCGCCAACTTGGACTTTCCATCCTCCATCTGTGTCACCTCCGCTCGAACAAACTCTCCTCTCTTCAGATACTTGTAACCGTCTACTTTTAGATCGGTATGATGACAAAAGAGTTCCTCGTCTTTCTCGGAGGTCGCAAATCCGTAACCCTTCTTCTTATTGAACCACTTCACTTGATACATTGTACTATAGTCTACTAGGTATCTTTATATTGTTTTGATGAACATACTATTGACGACAAAGTATTCTGTAAAAATATCCACGGACAGTATATGCAAGGTTTGTTCATCGATTCACGAGTCCCAGATGCACAAGTGTTTGTAGATTCGGTCAATTCAAACACTCTTCCTATCTTGTATTCCCAAGCGCCAGACATAGTTGGACCTTTTCAACGGGTCGGAATCGTCTTTCTCTTAGGTGGGCATCAATATTTCGGTCCTGAGAACGAGGAAACGGTCGTTCAATTAATTCGTGATCATGCGATTCAACAGATTGACTTTTTAGCGTGCAATACGCTTCAGAATCCGGTTTGGCGCGCTTATTACGACCGACTCACGGAACAAACCGGTGTCCTGGTCGGCGCTTCCAACGATCAAACCGGTAATCTCAAGTATGGTGGAAACTGGACGATGGAAAGCACTCACGAAGACATTGAACCTGTTTATTTTACCGAATCCATCCAATATTACAAGTATTTACTGGATCCCTCCATTACGAATGTAATAAGAACGATTGCATTTCCATCTGATCTATTTAAAGTAGAAGGAACTGGACTCAATCAAATAGAATCCGCTGCCATCGATTTGGATAAAACTACCTTATTGAAACGATTCTCCGATACATCTATAGAGTTTGCATTCCCGAATAGGGAACCAAATTCGACGACCGTCACTATCCTTTTCAATCTAAAACCAGAATACGTGACCAATGTTTCAACTATTTCTTATCTCTTTTTCTATACCGACCCGTATAGGAATGAAATCACAAACGATACTCTTCCAACGATTACCAATTTATATCCAGCGGAAGGAAATTATGGAGACCTCATTACAATTGTAGGATATAACTTACAAAATGCCAATTCGATTGAACTCTCAAATATTCTGATCCAAAAAAATAACTATACGTATACGTATGAATCTATTCAATTCTCAGTTCCGTACGGGAGACTGAATGGAATTATTCGAAATGTGGTGGATCTGAAAACAAATTACTATGATTCTTTTTATAATATACATTTTAAATCTTCCGCGGAGTTTACCTTTTTATATCCAACTCTTCAAGATGTAGTCCCTTCTAGTGGGAATAAAGAGGATATTATCACCTTAGAGGGAGTAAACTTACAGAATAGTCTTTCTCTTAAGATAGGGAATGTCACCATTTACTCAGCCGATTATTATTATAAAGATGAATCTAGTGTAATGTTTACACTTCCTGACGGGGGTAATCAGACGAATGTAACGATACAATTATTTTATAATTTTGGAGGAAATAGTTATTCTACCAATACCGTTAATTTTACCTATGACTCTACAACACAAGATCCAGATCCAACCGATACACGCCCTATCATTACTGATGTAATACCGAGTAGTGCAACGTATGGGACGATTGTTACTTTACAAGGACAACATTTAGCAGGACATTCTTATATCATGGTCGGAGACATCCAGATTGTATCTGTTTTTCCTAACAATGATTCGATCGAATTTACGGTTCCGAACGGACTTGGTCAAACAAACGTCACGGTAAAAGCATTCTATGATAATGGCATCGAACCTCTTTATTCAACCCCTGCAAAAGAGTTTACCTATTTATATCCTACCCTTACTTCTGTAACCCCTACTCGTGAGATCGTTGGAACACCCCTAGAATTAATCGGCACCAACTTACTAGGGAGTGTTTATCTGATGATTGGAACCACCAAAATCATGGCGGACGCCTATACTTCGACCAATAATAAGATACTCTTCACTGCAGAGGGGGATGATCAAGGACCCGTTCCGATAAGAGTGTTCTATAATTATGGATCTAGTGAACTCTATTCCACGAATGCAATCGAATTTACCTATGTGTATCCAATTTTTACGAGTATCCAACCCACGAGTGGAACCTATGGAACGCATGTTACTCTCTATGGAACAAACTTACTAGGAAGTGATTCTATTCTATTCGGAGGCGTAACTATCCAGTCATCCTCTTATAGTTCTACGGATACAACCATTCAATTTACCGTTCCTGATGGAGGAAATGAGACGATAGTCAATATCAGAGTAAAATATGGAACGTTGACTTATTATCCTGAGATAGAGTTTACCTATGAATATCCGAAACTCAATCGTGTCATTCCCGACCCCGTCCTTTATGGAAGGATCTACACTCTAAAGGGGGAAAACTTACAGAACAGTCTTTATCTTAGGTTCATGGGTCTAATCGAGGGTGTTTCACAAGAAGTAAAGATCTATCCTTCTTCTTACCTTATTAGCGATGATACGACTATACAATTTGAAACGCCTCTCATGGCACCAGGACAAATCATTCTACAGGTGATTTATGAGGAAGGAGACGTTTCATCAGGTTTGAAACCTGAAATCAGTTTTAATTACAACTACCCAACCCTGATCAATCTTATACCAACTCATGCATTTTATGGAACCATGGTTACGATCGGCGGTGAATACTTACGTAACTTACATAGCAGTCTTTATGTCATGGTAGGAACCAACCAGATTCTATCGAAAGACTATATTTCTTATACCGATGGTGCGATCCAATTCAATCTTCCGAGTGGACTTGGTCAAACCACGGTCCCCGTAAAAGTATTCTACGCCAATGGAACCGATACGCCTTATTCCACCAATGCAATCGAGTTTACTTATGTCTATCCAACCTTTACAAGTATTCAACCGATCCATGCAGTGTATGGAACTCAGGTGACGATAGAAGGCAGTTACTTAATGAACAGTCTTTATCTGAGGGTAGGAACCAACGAGATACCATCCACCGACTATACTTCTACCGATAATTCGATCCAATTCTATGTTCCGACCGGTCTTGGTCAAACCACGGTCCCCGTAAAAGCATTTTACGCCAATGGAACCGCGACTCCTTATTCAACCAATGCATTAGAGTTTACTTATGTGTATCCAACCTTTAACAGTATTCAACCGACCCGTGCATTATATGGAACCAGTGTTACGATAGAAGGTCGTCACTTAATGAACAGTCTTTATCTTATGGTCGGAAACAACCAGATCCAACCGACCGACTATACTTCTAGCAATGATTCAATCGATTTCAATGTTCCGAATGGTAATGGTCAAACAACCGTGTCCGTAAAAGCATTTTACGCCAATGGAACTGGGACGCCTTATTCCACCAATGCAATCGAGTTTACTTATGTGTATCCAACCATTCGTGATTTGGTTCCAAACGAGGGTTCATCCGGTAGTCGCATTGCATTAAATGGACAATATCTAAGCGATGTCGAGTTCATTCAATTTGGATCAACTCAGATAACTGATTTTGAGGTTGACTCCGATGAAAAAATCAATGTATCCGTTCCAAAGGGAAGCGGGATTGCTTCAGTTTCTCTTGGATATAATCCGGTAGTTTTTACGTATACCAATCCATCGATTACTCGAATTATTCCAGACCGTGGCATTCCTTACCAAACTATCGTGATAGAAGGAACTTATCTCGATGAAACCTATTCCGTGATTTTTGGAAACAATTCCACGTCGTCCTTCTTTGTAGATGAAATAACTCGGAACATAAACTGTTCCGTTCCCCTTGGTACCGGGAATGTGTCCGTCGTCGTGACAGACATCTATGCCAACACAACCGAAGGCAATTTTATCTATTTGACCGATCCTGATCCAGATCCTGATCCTGATCCTGACCCTGACCCAGACCCTGATCCTGACCCAGATCCTGACCCAGACCCTGATCCAGATCCAGATCCTGATCCAGATCCAGATCCAGATCCTGATCCAGATCCAGATCCAGATCCAGATCCAGTAGATCCAGTGCATCCTGCGATCGATTGTATTGTACCCCTACTGGACGCCAGCGGAACCTTGTATACCATAGGAAATAACACCTCTGGACAAGCGGGATTAGGATACAGAAACTATCAGTCCACCTTAACCTTGAACACGACTCAAGTGTCTTCGGTAGGCGCCACGCGTAAAGGAATGATCTATTTAAAGAATGGAATACTTTACTTTTCGGGAGAGAATCAATACGGTGAACTGGGGAACCGTCCAATGACCCTTACCTCTACGCCGTCGACTATTTCAAACATTACCCAATTTTCAGCAGGGTTAGATCATGTTCTGTTACTGGACAACCAAAAACACGTCTATTCCATGGGATTAAATACGTATGGACAATTGGGAACAGGAAATACGAATGCATCTACGCCTCAACTTATCAAAGCGGTGTATAATATTCCTATTCCAGGGATACAAGTCGCAACGGGATTATCCCATTCCGCCATTTTAGATTCAAATCATCGAGTGCACACCTTTGGTCGTAATCAATATGGACAACTTGGATATAGCGATCTATTACCTAACCCTGAATCGTTATTCCTGTTGTCCTTCATTAACCTAGAGGTGACTCAGGTCGCATGCGGTGCAAATCATACCTTGTTTTTGTCTCAAGAAAAGGTATATGCATGTGGCAACAATGCTTCTGGACAACTCGGTCTTCCGAGTCAAATCACTCAAACGGATCGACCTACCCTTATTCCAGGTCTTTCTCATATTGTCTCCATCTCCTCTGCAGGAGACACCTCCGCCGCGTTGGACATGGTCGGTAACTTGTGGGTTTGGGGAGAAGCATCTCCTACCATTGTCAAAACTCAGGTCACCCATGTCCAAGTCACTCTGATGGGTATTTTTTATGTATCCAATGAGACCTATTCGGTGATGCAATCCAAATCCCCTTTAATAAATGGACCGATTACCTTTAACAACACACCCGTGTTTCGTATCGAAAGCAACATATGCTTTCCTGCAAATACTCCGGTCTCGACCGATCAAGGCGAGGTGTCTATTCAACTCTTGACGCCTGGAAGACATACGATTCGATCCTATCCCATTGTCGCCATCACGGAAACGTATTCGTCCGAAACCGACCTGATTGTCTTTGAAAAAGATGCACTATTTCTAAATTACCCCTCCAAACGAACCGTCATCACCCGAGAACACAGGATCTTTTATGAAGGTGAATGGAGAGAAGCGTATACGTTTTTGAATGGTCGTTCTATTTATGAAATATCTTATCATGGAGAACCCTTGTACAATGTCTTGTTAGAAGAACATGGGCGAATGAAAGTAAACAATATGATTGTAGAGACACTCGATCCAACCAATACGATTGGTAAAATCTTCAAGAAATATCAGGATCAAAAGGATAAAAAAGAATAAATACAAGAATATATATGTATTTTCCTATCGAATTGTGGAAAGAAATCAAGGACTTCGCTGGAATCCATCACTTATCTACGGATTGGACTTTTTCACATGTCTATGAAGGCAACTGGGTCCAATTTTACCTGGAATGGGTTCGCCCCAGAGCAGAAGACCTAGACTCGATCAAAGATGTCCAACATATCAAACAAGAACTGCTGACTCGTGCGTTTTCGTTGAAACATTGGTCGAGGGTTCATTTACTAAACCATGCACATCAACATGTGAAAGAGATGATTCCTCTTTTTCGTAAATGCAACGCTTTATTGGAAATAGAATCTCCCGAATTTACAAAAGAATATGATATTCTTGAATATTATATTCCCTTTTTTTTAGAGAAAGAAGAAGAATTGGCGTTTCTTCAATCGATCCATTCTCTCGTAGACCGTTGTCAAATGACGCGACTTTTTTATTGCTACCAACCCGGTCAACTCATCTTGTCGGTGCATCTTTAATCGACCGTCAACCATGCGGGTTCACATGCACATTCGATACACAAAGGAATGGGTGTATCCGAGGAGACATAGTTGTGACAATCTTTACAAAAAAGGGTGCTCATGATACAAATTTCTTGAGTGATGTAATAAACCGAGGGTTCCACGGCAAAGAATACCCAATTTTCCATTTGAAAATAAAAATAATCATAATATTGACCCACGTCTTTCCAGTAAAATCGTTCACAGACATTCAATTGTCGGATGAGCATTTTCTTTTTGTTTCGTTGGTCGTGTTCGGTCTTGGAATAATAGAAAAACTCCCTGACCAATTTTTGTAGTTCAATCGGTAGTTTCAATTGCTGAATGACGGACATCTCGATACAGACTATTTACATTATTATTTACATTATTTTCTATAAACCTCTAAATCATGAAATAAAAAGATCATCTATAGTATCTGTAATGAATGTCTTTTTATTTCACCGCGATTTACGTCTACACGACAACCTAGCGTTACACGAACTTTCGAAACACGGACCTGTTGTCTGCATCTTTGTGTTTACCCCGACCCAGATCCAACCAAAACAAAATGCATTTTACTCTTCAAGATCCTTTCAATTTATGTGCGAATCTTTAGAAGAACTTGGCGAAGAGTTACGGGAGAAAGGTTCAGATCTTTATACCTTTTATGGAGACACCTTGACTGTTCTCAAATCGTTGCCCATTCAACGGTTAGGATTCAATTTAGATTATACCCCTTTTGCGCGAAGGCGCGCCGAATCTATCTTGGATTATTGTCTTGAGAAAAACATTCCTTGTATCACGGCAGAAGATTATCTATTGGCGCCGATGGGAACTTTCTTGAAAAATGACAAGAGTCCTTATGTGGTCTATACCCCCTTTAAGAATGTCGCGCTCCAATACAACGTACCCAAACCTCATACGTCGACGATAGAGTATGGAAGTATAAAACATGAAAAGTATACACCAACCTATACAAAACAGTCCCAGATCCAAGGCGGTCGTAAAGAAGCGCTCAAACGTCTTGATTTTCATTACCAGCATGACCAATTTACCCCTACGACCGAATTGTCAGCTTATCTCAAGTATGGTTGTCTCAGTATTCGCGAAGCGTATTGGGCGAATACGAACCAAACCTATCGACAGCAACTCATTTGGCGCGAATTCTTTTATTACATCGCTTGTTATTTTCCAAAGGTATTGGAATCCCGCGCCAATTTCAAGACTCAAATGCCCTGGACTCCTTCGAAACACCATTTCGATGGTTGGTGCAAAGGCGAAACCGGGTTCCCTATCGTGGACGCTGCGATGAGACAATTGAATGAAACGGGTTACATGCACAACCGCGGCAGACTGATTACTGCCAATTTTCTCACCCGTCTCCTCGGAATAGACTGGCGTCAAGGCGAATCCTATTTCGCAACCCATTTGATCGATTATGATCCGTGTATCAACAATGGGAATTGGCAGTGGGTCGCGGGAACGGGCGTCGATCGAGCACCTTATAGTCAGCGAATCTTCAATCCCTGGATACAAAGTGCAAAGTTTGACCCGGATGCGGTCTATATCAAAAAGTGGATCCCGGAACTCAAAGACGTCCCTGCAAAACACCTTCACCAATGGCATAAGTATTTTAATCAACATGAAGTATATACAAAACCGATCCTTGATTACGCGGAAGCGCGCACCCAACGCCTGAAACTAGTGAGTTGAATATGAAGGATACGTTATATTTCATATATGGATGATAAAATAGAGAAAGACTCGTACACCTTCTATCTTTGCTTCATTTGTGTATTTTTTGGAATACTAGAAAAGAACGCTGACGAACAAATAGAAAAATACGAAAACGAAATGCATGTAAGAACCTGTCCTTTGTGTCGTAATTAGACCACATTCACAGTCTGATTCTTCACATTCACATTCTTGACATTCAGATTCTTCCCATTCTGATTCTTCCCATTACCATTTGTCTCCATCTCTGCCATGACATGGATACATGGATCGCCTGATTCAAACCGATGACCCAGCACCTTGACCTTTATTTTTTGACCACTTTTATAAGAGTCCATCTGTAGAGTCGAATTGTGTTCTCGCGTAATATAGACCACGATGGGGTTTTGAGTTTCACGAATGGTGGCGCGAATGCCGACCTTGTTCACTTGTCTCACGATGCATTCGATTTCCATTTGTTCGTAAGGAAAACACACTTCTACCTGATACAACACAGAATAATCAATAAAGGTTCCATTCAAGAGTCCTGCCGTATAAGAAATCACTTTTGCAGATTTCGGTCGAATCCATCCTTCTTTCCAACAACAACCTTCCAAATGTTCTTCCGCGTAAGACTTGAAATAATGTTCCATGTTTCGCCCTGCATCAGAGAAAGGAACTGCCAAGGACTCTTTTAAAATACTTACCACGTAAAGACCGTCTTCGTTCACGGTTTCTTGGATCACGGGACCAAGGTTTCCGGGTTCAAGGTTTCCCTGACCAAGGTTTCCTGCTTCAATATTCGTAGAAACGGGTAAAGGCATAGGCGCCTTCGACTTTTGTAAATCATACTGAACTTTAAACGCATACACCTGCAGGGGACCTTTCTCTAGACCGACCGTAAGTTGAGTCAATTCACTTTGGACGGGCACTGGATTGGGTTTTTCCAATTGATAGGTTTCTAGAAAAGTGTCTAAAGAAAAAGGGGTCGCTTGAATAGAATAGAACGGAAGTTGGGCAATCCCGTTTTCTTTGTATCCTGTTAAATCCTCCAACACATTTTCATAACGCAGCATATTCTTTTCACTGCCTTTCGCTTGTTCGTGGTCCGCCAAGATGTATTTTCCTTGGGTTGGGCGAAAGACGGTAATGTTTTCCGCTGCCAATCGATTGTAAAGCGCGTCGTCTTCTCCTCCCCAACCTAAAAAGGTATTGGGAAATCCATTGACCGTGAGGTAATCCTCTTCCGTGAATCCTTCTACTCCACCCAAAAAGTCAGGATAGGTGTATTTGTAACCGAGTAAAGGAGAGGCGAAATGAATCGTATCTTCTAAATATTGAAAATATTGAGGGAACAACGTTTCGTCTGGATACGAATCCACGTCGTGAAACAAGTAACGATCATATCCATTTTTTTGGGCAAGATAAAACCCAATATTCAACAATAGACCGCGATTGAACTTTTCGGCGTTGTTTTGGTCGATGACATACACGTCCAATTGATGTGGACCCATCGGAAACGCTTCCAATCTCTTGAGCAATTCTTTCAAGTGTTCGATACGATTCCGGTGAGGAATGATCATCGCCACTCGCGCGGGTCTTAAAGTAGAGTCTGTAGGCGGCAATCGTTCAAAATGAACCTTCTTACGAGCGCGCTTGTATTCTTGAAAAGATTGTTCGACCGTTTCACCCGAAAAGGTAGAAAACAACATGGTAAAATAGTTGTCCAAAAAATCACGAGACAACAACGTGCGCGCCAGTTGTTGCGCTCGCGCCGAAATTTCCATGCACTTTCGCGGATTTTTCATACACCATTCCATTTTCATTTTCAGGTTAGACAAATCGGGTTCTATCGCAATGTAATGTTCGTTTGGCACCATATACTGCTCCGCCCAAGACGTATACTCACTCATCACGCGCAACAAAACGGACCCCGTAGTCATGGTATAAAGCATGCGATACGCATTGACGTTTCCGTCCACGTGCAAGATGAATTGATAATTGCTTTGTTCTGCCATGTTCAAAAACTTATCGGTAGGCACTAAACCGGTATTTAACATGCCGATGCCGTGCACGGGGTCGAACTTGACGGAACCTGTATCAATCGTTTTGCCTTTTCCAGAAATACCTACATCCAATAGATTGGCGTACTCGGGCAACTGAGACAATTTGAGCAATTGAATACGCATGTTGGTTTCGGCCGTATATCCACACCCGGTAGGTCCACCACGAAACACCGCTTTTGCCACCGATTTTTTGTCCCAATCGGTCACAAAGTTTGCATAAATGTCCTGTCCTTCTTTTTCATAGACCCAACTGATCTCGTCGTAATTGGGCATAGGAATGTCCAGATACCCTTTTTGACCCGACATGGATAAAATGGGGATCATCGCCGGCGGATGTCTCAAGGGTTGCTGACCCACGACCATGTGAAACGGGTAGGTCTGATCTTTTCGAACAATGATGGCGTCCGTCAAATTGAGAATAAAGTACCCATCCGACAAATTCAGTTTAGAAAACACTTGTAAATATTCGTTCGATTCAATCACTTTGGTCTCTCGGTCACGTTCCTTCACCACACATTGCATGATTCTCGCAGGATGCATCTTGGTAATTCGGTCACGATGTCTGTCTTTCAAATGGGGATTGTCTTTTAATTTTTGAATAGATTGAGTGAGCGCTTTCTTGTAAATCGGTTGCAAAGGAGGCATCAATTTCATCATGGTTGGTGTAGATTCTGCGACAACCAGTAAGTAACACTGGTGAGAGATGGCAAAAATATATTTCAGTGTATCCAGGCACGCTTGTTCATTGATTCTCCATAATTTGTTAGATTCCGGTAGTTTAACGGGAATGCCTCGAACTTCCTTGGTATAAGCGGTTGCACTGGGTTTGATTCTAGAAAAATAAGGTTTAAGTTCTTGGACCACGTCCTCCAATTTATCAAAGGTTTTGATCATGGGTTATACTATCCAAATAAAAATTATCCAAAAAATGATACATAACTTATAGGAACAATTCCTGGACTCGATGGATCCATTGTTCGGTGTCGGTCTCTTCTACATTTGCATCCAGAATCATTTCACCATGCAACCACGCTTCGTGAAACCGATGGCATTCTTCCAGATAACTCAAGGGGATGGTTTCGCCTTTTCTACTTCTCTTATTCACTCTCTCTAACGCAATGGTTGGATGGGTTCTTAAATAGATAAAGGTATACGCATGCTTCGTCATGAACTCGTCAAACCACTCCTTATAAATCTGATATTGAATGGGATGAATCACTCCATTCTCGTAAAGCATTTTACAAAAGATGTGTTTGTCTGTAAACAAACTTCGTTCGGTCACAATGTATTTATAGTCTGGGTTCTCTAGCGCTCGTCTCAACAGAGTGAGACGCGAAATATACGCCAGCATTTGAAAGGTAAATCCCCAGGTGGATTGATCTTTGTAGTAGTGTTCCAGAATGGTTCCTTCCTCGTCTTTGAAATTGGACCACGTATCTACGGGTTCATCCAAGAAACAAATATCCGGGTTGTCTCCAAACCGTTCCTTTAGTTTTTTCATAAACGTTGATTTTCCTGAACCGATGTTGCCTTCAATGCAAATAATTTTGGGACTAGCGATAGGATTCATGATGGGATACCATAAAAGTAACCAATCAGAAAGCATCAATTTTATTCAGGAGAATAAGTATTTTTTATTCAGGGGAATAAGTATTTGTCCAGTGTCGTCCGAACACAAAAAAGACGATGCAATACAATTCCGGTCAAAAGAACGGAAAACAAGGTAATCCAACGTGGGGTGTTCAAAAGAAACACCAGAAATTCACTCAAAGCAATCGTCGCCACTAGATCAAAGACCGCTACTCCAAAATAATGTGTATGAAATCCTTCCCCTGGAATACCTAATCGGTCTTTATACTGACAGAACATATAGTGTATTCGTATATTTTATTATACACCTGTAGACCCAAAACCTCCTGCACCACGTTCGGTGAGTCCAAGGCATTCTATTTCTGGAACGAGTTTGACTAGAAAAGGTGCAAGCGTAGGCGAACATACTTGAACGAGACGCTGACCGATTTTCAAATTGACGGGTTCCAACACATCAAATACCGAGGCAAGATCTCCACGATACCCACGATCAATGATTCCCACGCTGTTGGTCATACGAAGATGGTTCTTGTATAGACTTGATCGTGGATAGAGACAGAATGCACAGGGTGTCCCGCTACTGTCATACATGGCGCTATTGATTTCATAATTGATTTTAGAGGTTCCTTCGACCAACGTGTAATCGCGTGGTAAAAAAAGATCAAACCCGGAATTTGCAAAAGGGGATTCTACCGCGGCGTTGTGATCTTGTATCGCGCCTTCGTAGATATTCTTCAGGTTGTTGTCGGATACGTAAAGGTAAAGAGTATTCATCTATCTACCTTTAGTCGAGTGTCTTTAATTGTTTTTTGCAATATGTACGAAGGGTCCGCGCCTTTTTCCAAAGTTTATAACTCTTACGGGTTTTCCTGTTCAGGCGTAGATAATATTGTGCAGCGCGTAACCCCTTACAGTCGATCTTACCGTGACTACAAATCGGATACGCCAGATCGCGCGGTCTTAGAAAGCAACGTGATCCATATTTCTTTTTATAATGCATGCGATAGATGGGCGCTTTCCACATACTTTATGCGCCTAGAATAATAATACCTTATATATATGAGTGTTTTTCAAAAAGGAATCACCACCAATTTTATTCAGTCTGCAAATCTTCTCATGAATGTGAGCAAGTCTTTTGGACTCTACATCAACGACTCGAATGTGCTTAGGTTAGATACAAGCGGCAACACCACGATTGGAAGCACCTACCAAACGACCAACATGAATGCGTCTAGATTATCCATGATCAGCAATCGTATCAGCGCCTCCGTGAATGGACACAATGCTCTAGATGCCGATTCGACCCATACAACACTGGGTCATATGAATGGATCCACCCTCATAGACGGTGTAAACTTTCGTGTATCCGATACAGGAGTCATTACCGGAAAGTCTCTTCTATGCACAAATGTAAGTAGTCAACTCGTGAATACTCAAACCGTGAATACTCAAACCGTGAATACTCAAACCGTGAATACTCAGACCATTACATCCCTTACAGGATTAATTTCCCTCGGTCCCACTACAACCGTGACTCCATCCTCTGAAGAGAATACGTCTCGTATTGCAACCTGTCAATGGGTAAGGGATCGGGATAATGTTCTCCGTGCTTCGGTCAATACATCCTTTGATACCCTCACTTCTTCAATCAATACCTCCTTCTCTACCTTGGCGAATTCGGTCAATGTCTCCTTTCATACCCTCACTTCTTCAATCAATACATCCTTATCTACCGTCACGAATTCAGCAAATATATCTTTTGATACACTGACTGATTCGATCAATACCTCTTTTGATACACTGACTGATTCGATCAATACCTCTTTTGATACACTGACTGATTCGATCAATACCTCTTTTGATACACTTACTGATTCGATCAATGTATCTCTAACGGGGTATATGTTGACGACTGGTTCCACCAGTGACAACGCAATTACATTTGGAACCACCTCCGCGATTGTCTTAACTTGTTGTGGACCGCTGAATGCGCTCACGTTCAATGCAACCTCTGACGAGCGAGTCAAGACAAACATGGTAGATCTAGATCGTGACCATTCGCTCGAGGCACTGAGACAACTGAAACCGAAGATCTATGATTTCAAAAAAGGGTTCAAGGATTCTCCTCTTGACCAACTCGGGTTTATTGCACAAGAGATCAAAGAGATTAAACTGTTGGCGCCCGCCGTGAATTCAAGCAAAGGATTCATTCCAAACTTAGGATGCACAGTCACGTGTCAAGAAGGAAGGTTCACGACACATGTTCCTTTGAAGGTGTCTGACCGAATAAAATATAGACAAGACGACCAAGTGCATATCGCCACCGTATTGTCGGTGGAAAATGGGGTTTATCAAATGGATACACCTGTGACAGGCGAAGTCTATCTATATGGTACGGAAATAGACGATTTACATTCTATTCAAAAAGACATGATTTATACGTTGGCAGTATCGGCGTTGCAGCGATTGGACGAGATTGTGAGTCAGCAACAAAAAACAATAGATCAACAACAAGAAATGATCGATCTCCTTCTAAAACGAATCTCTTAAATAATCTCTTAAGATTCTTACAGAATATAAATGCTATTCTTATGCCACAACGCTGCATAATGTAACTCAATTTGGTGGTTTAACTGTTCTTTGCGATATTCGGGATAGTGCTCCAAGATGGTTCTGTTTTTATAGCGAATGGTTTCTCTTTCAGACGAATGAATTAAATCAATGTCCGCTAAATTGTATTGTTTCTTTTTTTCTTGGTAGAGTATTCCAAGCATTCCTGGACCGGTTGGATACAATGAACTGAATCCGTATTCTTGGTTCTTTACATTTTCTACAATTTGAAGGATACAGTCCATCATCAATGGATTTTTGGGTTTTTGGATCATGACTGCATTGTATATACCTACATCACCTTTCATAAAGGCGGGTTGTGGTCGGTCTCTCACATAGTGCTCTTTTTTGGTCAATTCAATTAAACGAAAATCGCCGACACACCGCATTTTCATGTCCAAATAAATACCCCCATGAATATAGAGAACACAGTAACGCCATAAATCTGCCTTATAGGCGCCTGGAATCAACCGTTGATACGCCTCTAACACTTCTTCTTGGAAATGGGTTTGAATAAACTCAACACACTCCTCGTCGTCAAACAGAAAATATTCAAACTGTGGATTTTGTTTTTGTAGAGTGATACAATTCATTCTCATATAAAGGGGTAAATTTTTCGTATTCCATGTCTGAAAAATCTTCAGTGGAATGACCGAGTCCGTAAACGATTCTTTGCGTGAATAAAGATTCGCCAATAAAAGAAGAATCAAGAGAAGAATAAATCCATACAATACCATATACATAATATAGATATTATACCTCTTCTATTTTCGTTTTACTGATAAAGGTGTCTATCTGATCTTCAGGAATATGTTCATTCGCTAAATTATCCATCAGTTCTTCACGTGTGGGTTGTCTCCCGAGTTCACTCAAAAACTTTTTAGAAAATCCCTCCATCATCTGATATTCTTTAGAAATCACGGGTTCCTTTTCTTTGTATACACTTTTTTTGACACTCACCAGTTTGTCCAAGATTTCGGGTTTCGTAATGTCTTGATACAATTGTCTCGTTTCCATTGAGGTAAAGGTTCCATCAAAGGTATTCTTAAAAAGATCAATCATGTCTTTATCAATCGTAGGACTGGTCTCCGTAATACGATCGTATTCTTCGGTGGCGGACATGATAAATTCATTGACATGGGATCGCTCCCTCGGGTGTCTCGAGAGTTCATTTTTGATACGCCGATAAAACTTGTCCCAAGAAATCATGCTTACTCGATGCGCTTCATTCAGTTCATTGATATGTAAAAATTGTTGAACGGTCGTAATGATTCCCGCTAGAATATTGACACATCCAATCACAATGGGCGCATAAAATTTATAAGAATCCGTCAACTTTTCCTGTGCAAAGTTGGCAGTGCCTGTAAGGGTGCTCATCACGATCACAGGTATGGTGTATATATTGTGTAATCGTTGATATTTTGCATAACTTTTGGTATGCAACCATTTATAACACAATGCTTTATCCGCCCACTCTGACAATAAGTTTTCATGTTCAGGGCACCATTTGGGATCCATATACTATAGATTCATAAAAAAATAAGGTCATACTATATGGAACCCTCCTTTATTCAAGTTCATTCTGAAGTAATACGTTACTTGGAACAATTGCATGAAACCCAAGAACAGTATCATGTGCAATACAAAGAATACCTTGAAAAAAACAGACTGTCCAAAGTATTTGGGTTGGATTCATTTTATTATCAAAGTAGGTTATACGATTTAGAAACCAAACAATTAAATGAACAGTATTTGTTTATTAATAATCGTATCTACTGCGATTATTACAAATTATACGGGATGGTCAAAGTCTTTTACAAGGAACAGTTTAAACTAGAACCTAGGAAAAGATCCTATCCTAATTACAAAGATCTAGAAACGTTTAAATCCTACGATATAGAAGATTCTCTATCGCTGAATATAGACATCCAAGAGATGATTAAAAAAGCGAATGCGTGTATCCATAAAAATGAAGCGGATATAACTCTACAATGTTCAAATACTTCCCTACATATAGAAAATTATAAATACAATCATCATTACAACAATACCCTTTTAAAGAATAAAGTAGAATTATATGAAAAATATTTACACTCCTATCATATATATCACATGTCGTTTCTTTCCCACTTGCGCGATAAAATCATGCTGATGTTTCGTCAG
>Ga0209358_10001525_pt1 | contig 18277 bp, 15 predicted proteins | sample LauGreFa1BDMLBSN_2_FD_187574 | JGI IMG/M metagenome (GOLD analysis project Ga0209358, IMG submission 187574) | Freshwater lake microbial communities from Lake Michigan, USA - Fa13.BD.MLB.SN (SPAdes) (version 2) | ecosystem: Environmental > Aquatic > Freshwater > Lake | place: Lake Michigan, USA... | reverse complement strand
CATCAAGACGGTTGCCAAAATCTGTCCACTCATACGCGGCAACCGTTTCCGGCAACGTAATGCCAAGGCGCGGATGCAAACCGTTCCCCTGAACCGAACGCACACTATCGGTATCGAGAAATGTGCCGACAAGATCAACCGAATGCCCTTTGGCAGACGCAGGCAGGCTCATCGCCGAGCCCATCACACCCGCACCCAAAATCACGATTTTTGCCATCCGGCCTTCTCCGACTCTTCTGAGTGCCTAGGCCAGCGACTTTCCTGTCACCGCGTCGAAAACATGGCTCCGTTCGCGCACGGGCGACAATTCAATCGTTGTGCCGTGTCCGATGGCAACACGTTCCGACGTGATGACACACACTTCTTTGCCCGCCGCTTGCGCAAAAATATGGATTTCCGGACCTGTTGGCTCCAGCACCTGCACTTCAGCCTTCAAAACCCCGCCCGGGATAATCTTCAAATGCTCAGGCCGAATGCCGAAAATGATGTTCTGCCCGGCCTCGACTTTCGCGGTCAACGGCAAAGGCAAGGCAACGCCGTTCTGAAGCCTGATCGCCGCTTCTGCACCGTTAAGCTCGGCCACGCCATGCAGCAGGTTCATTGCTGGCGAGCCGATGAACTCTGCAACAAACAGGTTTGCCGGATGATCATACACATCGAGAGGACGCCCCGATTGCTCGATATTCCCGTCCCGCAGAATGACAATGACATCCGCCATGGTCATGGCTTCGATCTGGTCATGCGTCACATAAACAGTCGTCGTCTTGAGCCGCTGGTGCAATTCCTTGATTTCCGTCCGCATCTGCACGCGCAATTTCGCATCGAGGTTCGAAAGCGGTTCATCGAAAAGGAACACGACAGGGTCGCGCACAATCGCTCGTCCCATCGCCACACGCTGCCGCTGACCGCCCGATAATTGCCGCGGGAAACGCGCGAGATAATCGCCCAGATTGAGGATGGACGCCGCCCAGTCGACCTTTTTCTTGATTTCGTCCTTCGGCATCTTTTTCAGATGCATGGAGAACGCCATATTGTCGAAAACCGTCATATGCGCGTACAGCGCATAATTTTGGAACACCATGGCGATGTCACGATCCTTCGGGTGCACGTCATTGACGACCTTATCGTTGATCATCACGTCCCCGCTTGTGACGCTCTCCAGCCCTGCGATCATGCGCAGAAGCGTTGATTTTCCACACCCGGACGGGCCAAGCAGAACGACGAATGATCCGTCGGCGATGTCGAGATCGATCCCGTGGATAACCTCGAGATCACCGTAATTTTTTCTGATATTGCGAATGGTGACGGGGGCCATGGCGTTCCTTCAATGCTGAATGTGGACAGATAATCTGGGTTGGGTGGAGAGATCGGCACTGCGAGCGTCGAGGATCATGTTGGCAATCTCGACGAAACCCGCACCACCGCGTGAATCAGAAATATAGGCTGGCAACGCATCAATGCGCCCGACAAAGTCCTGGACATTGGCCACGCCGCACGCATTCGGGAAAAACCTGAACATCGGCGCGTCATTCGGGCTGTCGCCGCAATAGACAAAGCGATCCTTGTTGCGCTCCAGATCAAGTCCGAGAATTTCCTCGGCAAACAGACGCGTCATCGACAATTTGTCATACGAGCCGAACCAGCCATTCACATGAATGGAGGATACTTTTGCGATCGCCCCCGCCTCATGAAAAACGCTGACGATCCGGTCCACTGCATCCTGAGGCAACGCAGGCACATCTTCACAAAAATCTATCGCCAGATCGCTCTCGCGATAAAGCTGGTCCGACGCCACCGCGGCACCCGGCACGTCCGCTAGAACCTGCTGAGCCACGCGTTCAAGCCGCTTTCTTCCCTCGGCACGCTCGGTAGCATCAAGCATGAAACGGCGGATCATCCGGCGCTTTGCATGATCATAGCTAAAATAAAACGCGCCGTTTTCACCCACAACCCCCGCAACCGGCCAGAATCGCGCGACCATATCGCACCATCCCGCAGGTCGGCCCGTAATCGGCACAACCACCAATCCTGCATCCGACAACCGCTCCAAGGCAGCATAGGCGGCAGCAGGCAGACGCCCCTCGGTCGTGATCGTGTCGTCTATATCGGTAAACACACACCTGATCTCGGCGCGTGTCGCAAAAGGCATGGCTGAGAGGGGCTTCATAGTCCCTCCTCTTCCAGAAACGGATCAAGCAGACCCGCATCATCCGCCAGATCCAGAAACGACCATCGCCCGCGAATTTCCCGCGCATATTTCAACGCATCGCGCCAGACGGGGCGCGGCAATCCCAGCGTATCCGCATCAATCGGCCCGCCCGCTTCAACGAGCGCCGCGCGCATCGTGTCAACCGGAAGCAACATTGGCCGCAATTCGTCGCAGAGAGCCGGCCAAATCTCGCTGATCTTCCGGTTGAACGCGCGTGCGCCCTCTGCATCTAGGGCCTTCTTCCGCGACTCGGCAATGCACATCGGCCCGATCTCCGGACCATAGCGCCGCATCATCCCCGCCTCGTCGATCACGGTAGGTCCGATCTGCGGTGGCGTTTTCATCGCCAGCATCCGATGATGCAATCGCGCCATGGCAAGCGACGCCACGCCCACTTGCTGGCCGTGGACCGTCCCCGGATGCGCATCACCCGCAAACATATCCATCCAGTGCGACACCTGATGTTCCCCCATCGAGCCATGGTTGGAAACACCCGTAAAACACACCCCGAACCCGCAAAGCGTCAACACCCGATGCAAAATCCCGACGGACTCGATATCGCCATATCCGATCCCCGGCGCAGCCGCGATCATGTCTGCTTCTTCCTTACCCTGCAAAATATAGGGCGTATTGGAAAAATAGGTTCCGAACAGCCGGTGCGAGGCCCACCAGTCAATCTGCGCCGTCGGGCGACACAGACTATCGCCAAGCCCCGCCGCATTCAGCCATGCAGGTGCCGCCGCCGAAACCGCGAGATCAAGAAATATACCCTTCGGCGCATGCGCAGGCAGCGATACTTTGAAGCCGTTACCGAGCGTCACCGATGCGGTCGACGCCGCATACCCGTTCATCGATGCCGCCGTTCCGAACACCGCGAAAGGACGCCCATCCTTGAACGTCGCATATTTGCAGCTGTCCGAAATAACACCGGAACCCACCGCGATCACGGCATCCGCATGGCGGGTGAGTTCCTGAATATGGGCGATATTCGGCTCGTCACATTCGATATCATCGGAGAGCACAATCTCGTCGACCGTTGCAATCGGGCGCAACGCCTTCGCCACACGCCGCCCCATCGCCTCGACCGTATTTGTATCTGATACAATCGCGATCCGGCCGCCAAAATTCATGCCTTTGACGAGATCTGCCTCCTGCCCGTCAAGCGTCTCGGCGAGATAGATCGTCTCGAACGGACACGCAGCCGCCTTGCCCGTCTCCGGATCGGTCCACCGTCCCGCAATCAGATCATCAATCACGGCGTTCCAGTTGCGGGGCGTCTGTCCGGTCATGCCTGATGCTCCGCCTGATCGGCAAAAGCAGCCAGTCGCGCATTCCAGTCGGCAACTGCAGGCCAAAGATCCTTGTAAATGGCAAGCAATTCGCGATAGCGGGCATTTGCCTTGGCGTCCGGTTCAAACCGCCGTGTCGTCGGCCCCGCCATCGCCGCGGAGGCTTCCGGCACCGTTGCGAACCACCCTGCCCCGCGCGCCGCCGCCATCGCCGCGCCAAGCGAGGACGCTTCCACCGTCGACGATCGCACAATGCTGCGCCCCGTCGCATCGGCAAGAATCTGGCACCATAAATCCGAGTTGGATCCGCCGCCTATCGCCACGAAATGATCAATCGGCTGGCCGGTCTCGGCAATCTTGTCCGTCATAATCGTCTGTTCGAGCGCGATGCCGTCAAGCAGCGCGCGATACACATGACCCCTTTTGTGCGATGCATTCAGCCCGGCAATCAACCCGCGCGCCTCGGTGCGCCAATAGGGTGTCATCACGCCGGACCAATAAGGCACGAGCATCGCTCCCCCCGCGCCAATCCCAACCGCGGCGGCTTCATCCTCAAGCTGTTTGAAAAGGTACTTTTCTGCACCCGCATCTGCGCCGAACATTTCGCGGATCATCCAGTCGATCAGGAATGTCCCCGTCCGGATGCAGCTTTCATAAATATAGCCCTGCTCCGCCACCGAATTCATCGTTCGGAACGCGCGATCATGCGCATAATTTTTAGAGAATGAACCCGCAACAACGGCAGTGCCGAGATTGATATAAGCCCTGTTCGTGGCAAACACATTCACGCCCGTCCCGGCACATTGGCCGTCCCCGCCGCCGGCAACAACCGGCGTACCTTTGAGAAGGCCCGTCGCATGCGCGGCATCCGCAGACATCAGCGCCATCACGTCGCCGGGCCGGAAAAGTTGCGGAAATTGCGTCTTCGAGAGCCCGATTGCAGACAATATCTCATCCGAATAGGTGTGCGACGGCATATCGAGAACACCTGCAGGATCTGCCGAGGCCGTCGATGTCACAAACTGGCCCGTCAACCGCCATGCAAGATAGCCGTGGAGCTCCGTTACCATCCCGAAGCGGGCAAAATTCTCCGGCTCGTGCTTTTTCATCCAGAGAAAACGGTAAATGCACGGCGTCACATCGCACGGCTTGCCGGTAATGGCATGAATACGCTCGGCGCCGAACTGGGCGGCAAATTCCGCAACCTCGACCTTGGCCCGCTCGTCGAGCCACAAAGTTCCGGGGCGAATAACCGCGCCATCCTCGGTCAAGGGGACAAATGTCTCGCGCTGGTTTGAAATCGCAATCGCGGCAATACGTGCCGGATTAATCTGCTGCGTTACTTCCCGCAGCGAAGATGCTGTCGATGACCACCAATCTTCGGGGTCCTGCTCGAAATGTCCCGGATGCGGATTTGAAAGCGGAACCGGCGCTCGTCCTTCGGCCAAAGCTCGACCGGCACGGTCCCAGGCAATTGCCTTGGTCGCCGTCGTGGAAGAATCAAGACCGATGACGACGTCGCGGATCATGGTGACTAAGCTCTGGAAAAATGGAGGCGGCCGAAACCGCCTCCAAAGATTGTGTTATAAACCGATCAGAGACCGGCTTCCTTGACCTGCGCGTCAATCAGCGAGGCAATCGTGTCCATGCACTTCTTGGCACTGCCGCCGAAGTCCTGACCCGTCAACAGCTTGCCGAGGTTGACTGGGATCTCGTTGTTCGAGAAACCGGCCCACAATGGCATATCTGGCTCCGAAGCCATGTCCTTGTTGATGATCTCGAGAACGGTTGGCAGATGGCGCGTGGTACCTGGGCCCACGACTTCCTTTGCCTTCACGCGCTTGTCCGCGAAGGACGAGATACGCATTGGTGCAAAGCCGCCGCCCAACGTGCAGCGAACCATGATGTCCTTCGAGCACGCCCACTGCATGAACAGCCAGGCTGCGTCGACGTTCTTCGAGTACTTCGACAGGCCGAGGACCGAGCCGCCCTGATGACCCCAGTTCGGAATTTCACCGAAACCGGCCTTATCAACGGCGCGCAGACCATGCTTGCCCTGAATAGGACGCTTGATCTGCCAGAGGCCCTGGACCTTGGAGTCAGCAGCGTCCCAACCCGGGAAGAACTCGTCCCATGAATTGATGATGGCGACCTGACCGGACGCACCCATCTGCCATTGTCCGTCCCAAGTCGAGTTGGTGGACTCTGGCGGGGAGTTCTTGAGCCATTCCTGATAAACTTCCAAGCCACGAATGCCAGCTTCGTCATTACCAGAGAACTTCTTGTCAGCGGTGAAGATCGAGCCGCCTTCGTTCCAGATCATCTGCGTCCAGTCGCAGTTCAGCGAGTAGTGGCCGGACTTCGCCTGAAGACCTGTGCCGTAAATGCCATTACCCTTTTCAGCCTGGGTAATCATCTTTACGGCCGCAGTGAATTCTTCCACCGTGTTAGGTGGAGCGATTTTGTGCTTCTCGAGGATATCCGCACGATACATTGTGCTCATGATCGGAATATCGAAGGGAATGCCGGCCCACTTGCCGTTATACATCGCCAGACCGTTGACCAACGGCTTGGAGAAGTCATCGAAGTCAAAGCCCGGCATGGCGAGATTTGGCTTGTCCTTGTAGTATTGCTGAGGGTCAACCGTGTCTTGAGCGAACGTGGCAACCCACGACTGGTCGAGATAGTACAGGTCGTAGGTGCCGAGCTGGCCCTGGACGTCCTGAGTGGCCTTGGCGAGCACTTGCTCGAGCGGCACGATCTCGATTTCGACTTCGATACCGGTGATTTCGGTAAACTCGCCCTTCAGCTTGTCGAGAACGACAGTCGGAGGGGTAGCTTCCGAAGTGTAGCGGATCTTCTTGCCTTTGAATGGCTTGGCAGCGTCCTTCAGCCACTTGTTCATCTCGACGTCCTGAGCGTAGGCCGCGTCGCCAACAAGGCTTGTGCCACGGAATGGACGGGTGTTGCCCAGCAGCGCGGTATTGAACGCCGAGAAGCCAATTCCCGCCATGCCAGCTTTGCGCAAGAAATCGCGCTTGCTGATACGACGTGCACCGAAGTCCTTCGCCAAGTCGACGATGTAGGTTTTTTTGTCGTGGTCTTTAAAGCTCATAATTATCCTCCCATGGGTTTGAGCAGTTTTCTCGTGTGCGGTTCACTCTTTAAGAGATCCAAGCGTGAGACCGCGCACCAGATGCTTTTGGACGAGCAGAATAAACACGAAACTGGGGATAATCGCCGTGGTGCCAAGCGCCGCGATGAAACCCCATTCGTTGCCCGTCGACGTAACGAATGTCTGAATCTTGACCGGAACCGTACGAATGTCGGTCGTCAGAAACAGGGAGAGAAGGAACTCTGTCCAGGAGAAGATGAAACACAACACAGCGGAGGCGGCCACGCCACCCTTCACCATGGGCAACACCACCTTGCAGAAGGTCTGCCAGCGCGTGGCACCGTCGATCATTGCCGCCTCATCGACATCCTTCGGCACGTCATCAAGGAAGGACTTCATCAACAGCACCGCAATCGGCAGGTTCATCAGCGCATAGATCATCATCAGGCCGAGATAGCCCATATAGAGATTGTCTGTGTCACGCATACCGGCGACCTTGTAGATCGACACCAGCGGGATGAGGATTGCAATCGGCGGCATGAAGCGTTGGCCGAGCACCCAGTTGAGATAGGCACCCCGACCGCGAAACGTCATGCGGGAAATGGCATAGGCAGCAAACACTGCAACGCTCATGGTAACCGTCGTCGCGCCGATCGAGACAATGATCGATTCCAAAATCGACATGCGGGAATCATAGGCTTCAGCGCCGGCGACGCCCATTCCGAGCCCCTCGTCGATCGCAATCTGCGAGCGCGACTGACCGAAAAGCGTAACGCCATAATTGATAAAAGTTGGCGTGAAATCGAAGAAATTCACGCGATCCTTGTCAAACACCGCCGAGATTGGCTTGATCGACGTCAGCGCCCACCAGAAGATCGGGAACATAAAGAGCGCGGTCACAAAAACGGCAGTGATGTCGCGCAGGATTTTAAGCGGGCGGGACATTTCCATCAGAGCTTCACCTTGAAGATTTTCATGAAGACCGAAGACACGACGATCACAATAATCAGTGTCATCAGGGCAATGGTCGAGGCATAAGGGAAGTCGGCATTACCGAAATAGATCCGGCCGGCATAGGAAGTCAGCGTCTCCGTCGCTGTGCCCGGCCCGGAATCTGTCATCACCTTCACGTAATCGAAGGCGCGGAAAAGATCGATCCCGCGGATCAGCACCGCAATCGCAATCACCTTCGACATCATCGGCAGGGTCAGCTTGAAAAACACCTGAAAAGCGGTTGCGCCATCAATCGCCGCTGCCTCGAACGGTTCCTTCGGCAAGGACCGCAACCCTGCCATCATGATCAGCACCATGAACGGCGTCCATTGCCAAATCTCGGCAAGAAGCACTCCGGCCAGCGCGGTATCGGCGTTACCAAGGATCGAGAAGCCCACCGGCAGAAGCCCCATGGCGATCAGGCCACGGCTCAGAACGCCAAACGAGCCATTCAGCATCAACAGAAACATCATCGCAGTCACCGCCGGCGGGATGACAAGCGGCAGCGTCATCAGCGCGCGCAACAGTGCATAACCCTTGCGTTCCGAATCCAGCAAAAGGGCTATGAGCATGCCCAGCACCAATTGAAATGCCAGCGCCAAACCGGTGTAGACCAAGGTGTTGAAGAGCGCATTCCAGACGCGCTCATCATAAAGCATCTTCGTCCAGTTATGGTCGAAGTCGAGCACCATCTTGCGGGTCGCAGCATTCTTTTTGAAGAAGGATAACCCGATTGCATAGACGAGCGGATAGATACCGAAGATCGTCATCAACGCCGCTGCAGGAAACAGCCACGGAAAAGGGTGTTCCGCAGTCAAAAACCGCGGCAAAACAAATAACCGGGTTGATCCTGCTCCCTTGAGTGCCGCTTCAGTCAAACGAAAGTCTCCCCTAACACGCTGTCATAAAGAACCGATACCACAACCGCCCAATGATATGCCCAAAAGGTCAACCCACCTGAACTATTGTAACGTGCCGTTTCTTTATTTCATGAACAATGAGGGGGATAGGTGCACTTGTCAATCGCCATTCATGGCCATGACGCTCCTTGAAAAAAAATTCTAACTCGCTCCTCTTCGTACACGTTTTGGTCACTCATTGCCGATAATCATTCCGTCAGTGTGGAGTGTTGCAATGAGTCCCATTCAATCTTTGGTAAAAGATATTGAGGCGGCGATCGACGATCAAACGTCGGATCGCCGTGTGGCTTTACTGCACCGGATCACCAATCTGTTCATCGAGCAAATGCCCGATCTGAACGAGGAACATATCGGCGTTTTCGACGATGTGATTCTCTGCCTCGCCCTCGAAATCGAGTTTCATGCCCGCGTGGAACTCTCCGAACGGCTTGCCGATCTGGACCGCGCACCGCGTAAAACCATCAATAATCTGGCGCTCGACACGGACATTGCCATTGCCCGTCCGGTTCTTGAACGCAGCATGTGCGTCGGCGAAGACGCGTTGCTGACAGTTGCTGGCGAGAGAAAGCTCGAATTCCTGAAAGCCCTCGTGCGCCGCCGGATGATTTCAAGCCCGGTAACAGATTTGCTGATCGAACGCGGCGATGACGAACTAATTCTCTCGCTGGTCGAGAACCGCCAATCGTCCCTGTCCGATCACGGTTTGCGCCTTCTCGCCGAGAAGGCCGTTCAGGACACCCGGCTCTATCGGGTCCTCAAGACACGGCCCGATCTTGCAACCCGTCATATCGGCGCCATTCTTGAAGCCGCGAAACGTCGTGCCAAAGCGGAAATGCGTGATTTGGCCGCCAATGATGATACCCTAGAAAGCGCTCTCACCACGGGTACCGTTGCGGTACTGGAAAATCCGGGTGTACTGGCCGTCTCAGAGGCGCTCGAAAACGCTGATTACTCCATGGCCATGCAAGAGCAACGGTCCACATTCACAGAGCAGTCCGTCATCGATTACCTGAAACTGGGAAAAATCGGCGAGGCCCTCGCCATTGTCTCGCATCTTGCCGAAATGCCGCGGGGCACCGTTCTAATCGCCTATGGCGCCGCTCAATTCGACCCTCTCCTGTTCATCTTCCGAGCATTGAATTTTGACTGGAAAACATTTGAATACGCGCTCAGCGCAAAACATGGCGGCAAATTGCCCGAAAAACTTCGTCAAAGCGCGCATTCCAGCTACCACGCTTTGACGAACGCCACGGCGACGCGTGTCATGCGCTTTATCGCCACCCGCTCGATCATTGGCACGGTCAACACAACCGGCGAATAATCAGGCCTTCACGAAGCCGTGATCTGACGCTCGAATGTCAGATAACTCGGCGTCCGGCCCTCGCGCTTCGCCTTGGCCTCGTAACGCGTCCCCGGCCAATCTAGCCAAGGCAGACGCCAATCATCGGCCTCTTTGGCTGTCCATTGAAAAACTCCCGAACGCATCGCCCGCACCAATGTCCACCCGACATAATGGTCGATATCGCTCGCAAACCGGAACACGCCCCCCGGCCTGATCAAACGGCCAAGCAAGGTGAGGCTCTCATCCGAGACGAAACGGCGTTTATTGTGCCGACGCTTCGGCCACGGGTCGGGATAGAGCAAAAAGGCCCGCCCGATACTCTTCTCGGGCAATACGCCAAGCAAGTCCATGGCATCATTATCATAGAGGCGGATATTCGTTATGTCGCGTGTTTCAATCTCGGACAGCAGCTTTGCCATTCCGTTGATAAACGGCTCGCATCCGATAAACCCGATGGTCGGATTGGCCAGCGCTTGCGCAAGCAAATGCTCCCCGCCGCCGAAACCGATTTCCAGCCAGACATCGGTAACCTTGCCCGGAAACAGCAATGTCGGGTCCGTCACCATTGCCGGGTCAATTCGTAATCGCGGTAAAAGCTCGGCAAACACATCTGCCTGCCGCGCCCGCAACTTGTGCCCCTTCCGGCGGCCGTAAAAGGCGGTCTCCCGCCTTTCCGGCTCTTCTTTCAAAGCCATTTCAGCCCAGCTTCGACTTGATTGCCGCGATCAGATCCGTCTTTTCCCATGAGAAACCGCCATCCGCATCGGGCGCGCGGCCAAAATGGCCGTAAGATGACGTCCGCGCATAAATCGGCTTGTTCAGATCGAGATGTTTGCGGATACCACGCGGAGACAGATCCATCGACTCCATCAATGCTACCTCAAGCTCGGCTTCATCCACCTGCCCCGTGCCATGCAAATCGGCATAGATCGATAATGGACGCGCGACGCCAATCGCATAGGAGAGCTGGATCGTGCAACGGTCGGCAAAACCACCCGCCACCACGTTCTTGGCAAGATACCGCGCAGCATATGCCGCCGAACGATCGACCTTTGTCGGGTCCTTGCCCGAAAACGCACCACCACCATGCGGCGCAGCACCACCATACGTATCAACAATAATCTTCCGGCCCGTCAGGCCGCTGTCGCCATCCGGACCGCCAATGAAGAACTTGCCGGTCGGATTGATATGCCAGACCGTATCTTTGCTGATCCAGCCATCCGGCAATGCGCGGCGCACATAGGGCTCGACTAATTCACGCACCTGATGTGATGTCATATTCTCGATCAGATGCTGATGCGAAACAACAATCTGCGTCACGCCCACCGGCTTGCCATTCACGTAACGAACCGTAACCTGGCTTTTCGAATCCGGACCAAGCACCTTTTCCGTGTCGGCGTGGCGCGCCTCGGAAATCAGCCGCAAAATCTTGTGCGCATAATAGATCGGCGCTGGCATGAGTTCCTCAGTGTCGCGGCAAGCATAGCCGAACATAATCCCCTGATCGCCCGCGCCCTCTTCCTGATTGGTCGGTTGCTTGGCATCAACGCCCTGCGCAATATCGGCCGATTGCCCATGCAAAAGCACATCAATATCGCAAGTATCCCAATGGAACCCGTCCTGCTCATATCCGATATCACGGATCGCCATACGCGCCGTATGCGCAATCCAGTCCTTCGTCACCGTGCTCGGACCGCGTGTTTCGCCCGCAATCACGACCTTGTTGGTTGTCGCAAGCGTCTCGCAAGCCGCGCGGATATCCCACGGGTCAATGCCCGCCTTCGGGCCTTCCCGAAAGAACAGATCGACAATTTCATCCGAGATACGGTCACACACCTTGTCAGGATGACCTTCGGAAACCGATTCACTCGTAAAAAGATAATCAGAACGTGCCACGGGAACCTCTTGAGATGAATAGGACCAGCCGGACCAAAACGCCGACAACCCCGGAAACTGCTTTCCGGGAACGCCGTTTCTCGTGGCAGGAGATACCGTCCAAGTCAAGCCGAAAGAACGAATTCGTTCTGTTCAACGAACGCGATCATTACGTATTTCAGGCTTTATGCCGCCATTTCGTCCCCGGCAATAGCCGTCACCAATTCTACAACGCGGCGCCGCAATTTGGGATCCCTGATCCTGACAAAAGCGCGGTTCAGTTGAACGCCTTCGTTTGTACCGAGAAAGTCCGACACATAGGATGCCGTTTCATCCTCAAAACCGTTTCCTTCAAGGGCCATCGCATTTTGAGGTGCCCCTTCAAAGAAAAACTCCACTGGCACCCCCAGCAGACCGGAGATCTCCTGCAATCGGCTAGCGCCGATGCGGTTCATGCCCTTTTCATATTTCTGGATTTGCTGAAAGGTAAGTTTCAGGGCATCGCCAAGTTTTTCCTGACTTAACCCCACGAGCACCCGCCGCATCCGCAGACGGCTTCCCACATGACGATCAATCGGATTTGGAACTTTCTTAAGCATATTAATCCCCAGCTAAGCTCTCTAACTCCCAACAGAACGTAAAACCGATCAAATTGTAGAAATAAACACCCGTGTGATGATCAAATTTTACAACTTAAAACAAACACCGCCTTATAAAATACGAATAAATTAAACACTTATTGTTATAATTTATTTTTATTTTTGCATAAAATCGTTAAAAATAGAATCAACTCTTACACCTAAGTTAACGACTTACGGTTGTATAATTAATAAAAAATAAACGCTAAGTCAATTTCCAAAACCTGCCGTAAAGGCATATTCCCAAAAAAAGCACCGCTATGGTTAGCGGTAATGATGAATCAAGCTTGGATAAGACGGTTGGTGGCAAAGAAACCGGCAAATACCCGTCAAGAACGCCGGTCTCGCCGAGTGAAAGCTGCCCCGTCACACGACCATAGCCGTCAACAATCGCAGAAATGCCCGTATTCGCCGAGCGAATCAGCGGCACGCCCTGCTCGATCGCCCGCAACCGCGCCTGCGCGAAATGCTGGAAGGGTCCCGGCGTATTCCCGAACCAGCCATCATTCGTCACATTGAGCAAGACGCCCGGTCGGGTGCCGTCTTTCGGCAAAATCTCGGCCGAAAATATCGCCTCGTAACAGATCAAAGGCGAAATCGGCGGCAATCCCGGTATATTCAATACCGAACGTTCGGAAGCCGCTGTAAATCCGCCCGGCGCACTCACAAACTGACGGACACCCCATTGCGTCAGCAGATCCGAAAACGGCAAATACTCCCCGAATGGCACAAGATGCACCTTGTCGGCCCGCGCCGTGATCCTGCCATCCCCGTCCACCACCTGTATTGCGTTGTAAAATAGCCGCTCAAAACCGTCAGAAGAATCTTCGGCGCGCACAGCGCCGGTCAGCAGGGTAACGCCGGGGCCCAACAGCGTCGCAATTTGCGCCAAGGCCTCGGGCTCCCGCTCCAATAGAAACGGAAAAGACGTCTCCGGCCAGATTAGATGCGTGATCCCCTCCATTCCTGCCTGATCGGGGTAGCTCCCCTTCGAACTGAGCTGAAGATATTGCTCCATGATCGCCGCGGCATGGGATCGGTGAAAGCGGTCATCCTCCGGCATATTGGCCTGCATCAGGCGCAATTTCACATCCGGCACATGCGCCGACGGCGGCACGGACAATCGCAGGACGCCAAATCCCGTAATTCCCGCCAACACGAGAACCGCCATCAGCGGAGCCGCGATTTTCTCTCCCCGCCTCCGTCCGGAAAACAAACAAATCGGCGCTGCAAAAATGGCAACGGCCAGAAAATCAAGGCCATGACTACCGATCACCGAGGCAATTTGCGCCGTCTCCAGCGTTCCTCCCAAGGTCATACCGAAACTGTTCCACGGAAACCCGGTCAGAACAGTCGCCCTCAACCATTCGGAAACACCCAATCCGAACGCAAGCGCCAGAATACGTCGCCCGCTCGAATCCCATAGGCTCCGCGCTATCCCGAATCCAATGGCCGTAAAAATCGCCAGCAGGGCAGGCAATCCCAGAACACCCAGAGGCAGCGCCCACGCGAACTGATCGGGATCAACCAGAAAAGCCGCACCCAGCCACCAAAGTCCGCCGACAAAATACCCGAGACCAAGCCACCAGCCATAAATCGCCGCCTGCCTGACGGAACGGGAGTGATCAATCAGCCATACCGCCATCATCATCGGCACAAGAAAGGCCGGAATTACAGAAAATGGCGGCATCGCCAATGCACCGACACACCCGGCAATCCATGCCATTAACAGCCGTTCAACCCGCCCCGTCGCCGCCAGTCTGCCCGCAATGATCGCGATCATCTCGGCCCGTCAGGACCGGTCGGGCGAAGGCCCGTCAGAAACATTGGTGGCCGGCTCCTCCGCTGTCGCTGTCTTCTCGCCAGATTTCACCCTTTTGATCACGGCTTCACCATCAATCACGACGACACGCTTGTGCACCCGCACGCGCTTCAACCGCCTTGGATCAGCATCGAGAATTTCGAATTCCAGCATGTCATGGTTGGAGATGATCTCGCCGCGGATCGGCACCCGCCCCGCCAGCGCGCCCACCAAACCGCCGATCGTCTCGACATCCTCGGCAATGTCTTCGTTCATCAACTCGATATTGATCACTTTCGAGACATCTTCCAGATTGGCCCGCGCATCGATAACAAAACTGCCGTCCGCCATCGGCATGATCATCGGCGTCTCGTCGAGATCATGTTCGTCCTCGATATTGCCGACGACAATCTCGACCAGATCCTCAATGGAGACCAACCCGTCCGTTCCGCCATATTCGTCGATCACAAGCGCCATATGCGTGCGCGTCGTCTGCATCTTGACCAAAAGATCAAGCGCGGGCATCGACGGCGGTACAAACAGCACCGGTCGCAATATCTTCGCCGCTGAAAGCGGCATGGTCAAGTCGACCTTGCCGAGATCAGGCACACCAACGGGAATTTTCTTCCGCCGCCCGCCCGGCACCGTCTCCGCCCGTGCTGCAATAAAATCGATAAAATCCCGGATATGGATCATCCCCCGTGGATCGTCCAGCGTTTCCGAATAAACCGGCAACCGCGAATGCCCCGCCGTCCGGAAGATCCGCAACAGATCACCAAGCCCCGTATCAATCGGCACGGAAACAATATCGGCGCGCGGCACCATGACGTCATAAACCCGCTGCGCCCTCAGCCCCAGCACGTTCTTCAACATTTCCCGCTCGCGCGGCGAAAAATCATCCGTCGTGCCCGCTTCCGCCAGCGCCTCTTCGATATCACCCCGGATCGAAGCAGATTGGCGTAACCCGATCCGCGCCAGCAAGCGGCCTACAAAAGTATCGCTCGATGCTCCATCCTGCGGTTCGCTTTGGCGTCCCGTCTGCTGGTCAATGTCGTCGGAATCGTTCTGTTTCATGGCCTTGATGTTCAAAATTATCTCTTTATCTGGAGGCCCACGCCCCGCTTTGCAAGTGATTATACCCGGTAAGGGTCCGCAATACCAAGCTCGGCCAGCATCCGTGTCTCAAGCGCTTCCATCCGTTCTGCTTCCTCGTCGGTCTCGTGATCATACCCGATCAGATGCAAAAATCCGTGCACCATCAAATGCGCAACATGATCGGCAAACGGCTTGTCTTCATCCGCCGCCTCGCGCTCGACCGTCTCGAACGCGAGAATAACATCACCGAGAAACGGCGAGGATGAAATCTTGTCCGCTTCCGCCGCCGGAAACGAGAGTACATTTGTCGGCTTGTCCATTTTCCGCCAGGCACGATTAACCTCGCGCACCCGCGCATCATCCGACAACATCACGCTCACTTCGGCCCCGTCCATCAACGCGACCCCGGCCATGCGAGCCGCCATGCCGATGGCCTTCTGTGCCAGCGCATCAAACACGGCAAGATCGCCCCAAAGCTCGCTTTCCTGCCCGACATCGATACTGATCTCTGTCATGCGCCCGAAAGCTCTTTCGCCTTGCGATCCTCGGCATCATAGGCGCCCACAATCCGACGCACGAGATCATGCCGCACGACATCGCCCTCCGCAAACCTGATCCGGCCAACGCCCTCGACACCCTGCAAAATCCGCGTCGCCTCGACCAATCCCGACTTCTGCGATGGCGGCAGATCGACTTGCGAGGGATCACCCGTCACAATCATGCGCGATCCCTGCCCGAGCCGCGTGAGCACCATTTTCATCTGCATTGTCGTTGTATTTTGCGCTTCATCCAGCAGCACGACAGCATTGCTCAATGTCCGCCCGCGCATGAAGGCGAGCGGCGCAATCTCGATCATGCCGGTCTGGAGCGCACGTTCAACATGCCGCGCCTCCATGAAATCATAAAGCGCGTCATAAATCGGCCGCAGATACGGGTCGACCTTTTCGCGCATGTCTCCCGGCAGAAATCCGAGCCGTTCCCCCGCTTCCACTGCTGGACGCGAGAGGATCAATCGCTCGACATGCCCCTGCTCCATCAATTGCACGGCATACCCCACGGCCAGCCACGTCTTGCCGGTTCCCGCAGGCCCTTCGGCGAATACGAGTTCATTGCTCTTGAGCGCCCGCAAATAGCCGTGCTGCGCCGCATTCCGCGCCCGCACCCGCTTCCGCCGCGTGACGATCTCGTCAAACGAAGCCTCTTCGACGATCAATGTCGGGCTCGATGGAAATAGCGAGCCTTGATAAGCCGCCTCCTCGATCGCTCCGTCCACATCACCCGCCATAATCTGAACGCCCGCAAGCACCCGCTCATGCAACCGGCCCAGCACGCGCATGGCTTGCTCCATCGCGCCGGTCGGGCCTTTCAGGCTCACTTCATTGCCATTCGCAACCGCGACAATCCCGAGCCGTCGTTCGATCTGCGTCAGATTTTGGTCGAAATGGCCAAAGACCAATCCGGCGATACGATTATCCTCGAAGCTGAGGCGGCCATCCGATATTTCCGTTCCTGCCTCTTTTGCCGTCGCAGGAACAAGGCGGGTCACATTGTCGCCGGTTCTCAAATGCTCGTCTCCCTGTGTTTCATGCGGCCTCAACCGCCAAAAGATCACCCACCAGACTATTCGCCGTCACCCGCGCAATGCGCACCGGCGCGACCTTGCCGATCAGTGACGCATCGCCCGCAACAGCCACTGCCGAAAGATAAGGACTTTTCCCGGCAATCTGCCCCGCATGCCGCCCGGCCCGCTCGAACAGCACATCCACCGTCTGCCCGACCATCCCGTCGAGAAATGCCGTCTGCTGTTGCAATATCAATGCCTGCAAGGCATGAAGCCGTTCCCGCGCCACATCCTCGGGAACCTGCTCGGCGATCTCCGCCGCAGGCGTTCCGGGCCGCGGGCTGTAGCTGAACGTATAGGCGCTCGCAAACCCCACCTCGCGCACCAGCGCCATCGTCTCCTCGAATTCCGCATCCGTCTCGCCCGGAAACCCGACAATAAAATCCGACGAGACCGCAATGCCCGGACGAACTTTCCGCACCTTTTCAATCGTCCTCAGATACGCATCAACCCGATGCTTCCGGTTCATCGCCGCCAAAACCCGATCAGACCCCGATTGCACAGGTAAATGCAGAAACGGCATCAACTCCGGTAGCTCACCATGCGCCTCGATCAACTCATCATCCATATCCACCGGATGACTTGTCATATAGCGCAGCCGCTCGATCCCCTCGATCTTCGCAATCCGCCGCATCAGCGTCGGCAATGAGACCGCCCGCCCCCGCTCATCCACCCCGTGATAGGCATTCACATTCTGGCCCAGAAGCGAAATCTCCCGCACGCCATGCGCCGCAAGCTGCTCCGCCTCCGCAACAATCTTGGCAACCGGCCGCGAGACTTCCGCCCCCCGCGTGTAGGGCACCACACAAAACGTACAGAACTTGTCGCACCCTTCCTGAACCGTCAAAAACGCCGTAACCCCGCGCGACCGGATAGCCGGGCCGGACGCCTTCGGCAGAAGATCAAATTTATCGACCGGCGGAAATTCCGTGTCGATCTGCGCCTTTTCCTTCAATCGGGCGCGCTCGAGAAGTGCTGGCAGCTCCTGATAACTCTGCGGCCCGACAACAACGTCAACCGCATTCTGCCGCCGGATAATTTCCGCGCCTTCAGCCTGCGCCACGCAACCCGCGACAACAATCTGCAATTCACGGCCATTCTCGGCCCGTGCCTTTTTCGACTCGCGCATCCGCCCGAGTTCCGAATAGACTTTCTCCACCGCGCGCTCGCGAATATGGCATGTATTCAGAATAACGAGGTCGGCATCGCCCTGCGTCTCCGTCTCCTCATATCCGGCACCGACCATGACATCCGCCATGCGCTGGGCATCATATACGTTCATCTGGCAGCCATACGACTTGATGAACACCTTCTGGGACTTGTGCGTCGACATGAAACTCCCTGAGTCGCCTTGCGTGCAGTTTACACGAGCTTTGAGA
>Ga0209358_10001520_pt1 | contig 18300 bp, 17 predicted proteins | sample LauGreFa1BDMLBSN_2_FD_187574 | JGI IMG/M metagenome (GOLD analysis project Ga0209358, IMG submission 187574) | Freshwater lake microbial communities from Lake Michigan, USA - Fa13.BD.MLB.SN (SPAdes) (version 2) | ecosystem: Environmental > Aquatic > Freshwater > Lake | place: Lake Michigan, USA... | reverse complement strand
AGGTGGATGGCTTTACAGAAAAGCCTGCCCAAGAGAGGGCCGAGGCCTTGATACTCTCAGGTCGCGCGCTTTGGAACGCCGGTATCTTTTTGTGTTCAGCCCAGACCCTGCTCAGCGCTTTGGGGCAGCAGGCGCCAGACATCTTGAAAGCCTGCCAGCAGGCGATGGCCTTAGCTGCCCAAGACGGCAGCTTTGTGCGTCCTCAGGCACAAGCCTTCGAAGCCTGTCGGTCTGAGAGCATCGACTATGCCGTTATGGAACGCCACGCCAACGTAGTCGTGCTCCCTTTCACCAGCGCCTGGAGCGACGTCGGCAGTTGGAACGCTGTGGCAGAACTGACTCATGCCGACGGCCAAGGCAATCGCATTAACGGTCAGGGCTTTGCCTTGTATGCAGACAACACCTTTGTCCACGCCCCCCATCGCCCTGTGGTGGCCTTGGGTACGCAAGACCTATTGATCATTGACACCCCAGACGCCCTGCTGGTCGCGGCCCGCAGCCACGTGGAGCAGGTCAAGCAGGTGGTGGCTCGCCTAGACGCAGACAACATCTCGCAATCCGTCCAGCACCGCAAAGTTGCCAGACCTTGGGGCACTTATGACAGCGTGGACTTGGGTGAGCGGCACCAAGTCAAACGCATCACAGTGCGCCCTGGTGCCAAGCTCAGCCTGCAAATGCATCACCACCGTGCTGAGCACTGGATCGTCGTCAAAGGCACAGCATTGGTGACCAAGGGCGAGGAAGAGACTTTGCTCACAGAAAATCAAAGTACCTACATCCCGCTGGGCGTTAAGCATCGGCTGGAAAACCCCGGCAAGACCGACCTTGAGCTGATTGAGGTGCAGTCGGGGAGTTACTTGGGTGAGGACGACATCGTGCGCTTTGAGGACACCTATGGCCGTGGATAAAATTTACATAGCAGGCCACCGTGGCATGGTTGGCAGTGCCATTATGCGCATCCTGCAGCAGCAGGGTCAGCGCAACTTCGTCACAAGAACCCACGCCGAGTTGGACCTTACCAACCAAGCCGCCGTACAAGCTTTTTTTCAAATAGAAAAGCCCACCCAGGTCTACCTGGCTGCGGCCAAAGTAGGCGGTATCCACGCTAACAACACCTACCCTGCCGAGTTCATCTATCAAAACCTGATGGTGCAGGCTAACGTGATTGACGCGGCTTTCAGGAGTGGCGTTCAAAAGCTCTTGTTCCTTGGCTCAAGCTGTATTTATCCGAAGCTGGCCCCGCAGCCAATGGCAGAGGACGCCTTGCTGACCGGCACCTTAGAGCCCACCAACGAGCCCTACGCCATCGCCAAAATTGCCGGCATCAAGCTGTGTGAGAGCTATAACCGCCAGTACGGCCAAAGCCACAGCGTTGACTACCGCAGTGTCATGCCCACCAACCTTTACGGCCCCGGCGACAACTACCACCCAGAAAACAGCCACGTCATCCCGGCTTTGATCCGCCGCTTTCATGAAGCAAAGATCAATAACACCTCCAACGTCACCATCTGGGGCAGCGGGACGCCACGGCGTGAATTTTTGTACGTCAACGACATGGCCGCCGCGAGCGTTTTTGTGATGAACCTGCCTAAGGCCACTCTGGACGCCCACACGCAGCCCATGGGAAGCCACATTAACGTCGGCTTTGGTGACGACATTACCATCAAAGAGCTGGCATTGACCGTGGGCAAGACCGTTGGTTACCAAGGTGCGATCGACTTTGACACCAGCAAACCCGATGGCTCTCCGCGCAAGCTGATGGACACCAGCCGGTTGAATGCACTCGGCTGGCAAGCCAAAGTCAGCCTAGTCTCAGGTCTTGCCACCGCCTACCAAGATTTCATAGCCCAAGCAACATCATGACAACAAACTCGAAAGTAGCCTTAATCACGGGCGTCACCGGCCAAGACGGCTCCTACTTAGCCGAATTTCTAATAGAAAAAGGCTACACAGTGCACGGGATCAAGCGCCGGGCCAGCTCGTTCAACACCCAGCGTGTAGACCACATTTACCAAGACCCGCACGTAAGCAGTGCAAGATTCAAGCTGCACTACGGCGATCTGAGCGACAGCAGCAACTTGACCCGCATTATTCAAGAAACCCAGCCAGACGAAATCTACAACCTGGGCGCCCAGTCCCACGTGGCTGTGAGCTTTGAAAGCCCCGAATACACGGCTGATGTCGATGCGATGGGTACGCTGCGTATTTTGGAAGCTATTCGCATACTGGGGCTGGAGAAGAAAGCCCGCTTTTACCAGGCCAGCACCTCAGAACTTTACGGTCAGGTGCAAGAGACGCCGCAAAAGGAAACCACCCCGTTTTACCCTCGAAGTCCCTATGCAGTGGCCAAGCTGTATGCCTACTGGATCACGGTCAACTACCGTGAGGCCTACGGCATCTACGCCTGCAACGGCATTCTGTTCAATCACGAAAGCCCGCGCCGGGGCGAAACCTTTGTCACCCGCAAGATCACCCGCGGCCTGGCTAACATCAGCCAAGGCTTGGAGAGTTGCCTGTACATGGGCAACATCGACGCCCTGCGCGACTGGGGCCATGCCAAAGACTACGTGCGTATGCAGTGGATGATGCTGCAGCAAGGCCAACCCGAAGATTTTGTAATCGCCACCGGCAAGCAGTACAGCGTGCGCCAGTTCATCGAGTGGACCGCCGCTGCGCTTGGCATGCAACTTCGCTGGGAAGGGGAGGGCGTCAATGAGGTCGGCTACGCAGATGGTAAGGTCATTGTCCGTATCGACCCCCGTTACTTTCGGCCCACTGAAGTTGAAACCTTGCTCGGTGACCCGACCAAAGCCAAACAAAAACTGGGTTGGACCCCCGAAATCACCGCCCAACAAATGTGCGCCGAAATGGTCGCTGCCGACTTGGCCCAGGCCAAACAACACGCATTGCTCAAAGCCAACGGATACAGCGTCAATGTGAGCGTGGAATAGGTGTATCAAAAACTCACCTCAGTGCTAGCCTTGGTTCGCCTCACGCCGTTTGATGTGCAAACGGAGCAAGGGCGCAGCAATGAACGTTACCGCAAAGCCATTTTTTCGATCCTTGCCAATGTTCTCAGCCGCGCATTTGGCGTAGTCCTTACTCTGCTAAGCGTTAGCCTGACCTTGCCTTACCTCGGCGTCGAGCGCTTTGGCATCTGGATGACGGTAGCAAGCTTTGCTGGCTTGCTCACCTTTCTTGACTTGGGCGTAGGCAACGCGCTGACCAATCATGTAGCAAATCGCGCAGCGAAGGACGACCCAGCCCTACTGCGCCAGACCATTACAGGTGGCTTGGGTTTTTTGGCCGTTATTGGTGCGTGCATTGGTTTGGCTTTATGGTCGTTTGCCGCTTATTTACCCTGGGGCTCAATTCTTAAAGTCGATCAGCCGGGTCTACTGGCTGAGGCTCGCCTGGCCGCGATGTTTTTTGCTATCCTGTTCGGAATTACCGTTTTCACAAGTGGCATACAAAATGTTTTTGTGGGACTTCAAAGAGCTTATATAGGGCACACGGTTTCGGGACTTTGTTCACTGCTAGCCTGTTTGGTTTTATGGTTTGCCACTGCAGATCAGCAGGGCATCGCGGTTTTGCTCACCATTATGATGGGAGCACCCATGCTTGCGGGTTTTATCTTGCTCGCTGTGCTGACCATCCAAGGGCAATTCACATTCCGTGGTATCGCTGGATGGGTAGTCTTTGAATCAAAAAACCTTTATGGTGCTGGTGGCTTATTCTTTCTTTTGCAAACTGGCACCATGGTGGGCTGGGGCATGGATAGCCTGTTGATTTCCAGCACGTTGGGCGTTGCACAAGTCGCTGTTTTTAGCATCGTGCAGCGGTTATTTCAGTTAGTCATCCAACCACTCTCTATCTTAAATGCCCCACTTTGGGGTGCTTATGCAGATGCGCATAGCCGAAATGACAGAGCTTTTATAAAAAAAACATTAACAAGAAGCTTGGTAAGTACTTTTATTTTCACGCTCTTTGTGGCGATTATTATTTTTATATTTCATTCGTGGCTCATTGAGAAATGGTCAATATCTAATATCGTGGCCCCAATAACATTTGTTGCCACTTATGCCTTATGGAGTGTTATTCACTCTTTCGGCAATGCATTTGCTATATTCTTAAATGGCGCAGGAATTATTAGGCAGCAAGTAATCTCAGTCATATTATTTGTAATATTGGCATTTCCGATGAAAATAATAATGATTAGATATTTTGATTTATTTGGAATAATGCTTGCAACTGTGGTTGCATACCTTGTATCTCATGTTTTTACTTACTACTTCCTCTATTTTGAGGATATCAAGAAAAATTTGCAATAGTCTGATGGAGAAATTAACAATAAAAGATGAAGTGCCGTCAACCGCTACGTGCAGATGCTGTGCGGCGCAAGCCAGGCAAGTTTTTAGTGCCCCATTGTTAGGTAATCTCGTCAATTATTACGATTGTTCAACTTGTGGATACGTACAGACAGAAGCACCGTATTGGCTGGACAAAGCTTACTCCTCCGCTATAAACAATTGCGATACAGGCATCATGATTCGAAATCAAGCCAATGTGGGCTTGGTTATGGCAACTTTGCGTATATTGAATAAAATACACAGTAATGTTATCGACTACGCTGGAGGTTATGGGATACTAGTTAGGCTTTTACGCGATCGAGGTATAAATGCGCTATGGTCAGATCCTTATTGTAAAAATTTACTCGCTGTGGGCTTTGAGTATACAGGTGAGAATGCTGATCTAGTTACTGCCTTTGAAGCATTTGAACATTTTATTAATCCTATTGTTGAGGCTGAAAAGTTGTTTGCGACTGCTCCAAATCTGCTTATTACTACAGAGCTCATAGCAACACCAGCACCTGCACCAGGTCAGTGGTGGTATTACGGTCAAGACCACGGACAGCATATAGGTTTCTTTAGGCTAAAAACGCTTCAATTTCTGGCTAAGAAATTTAATAAGAATTTGGTTAGTAGCGGGCAAAATTGCCATTTATTCACGGATAAGCTCGTTAGTATGAAGCAATGGAATTTGAATGTCCGGATAGCCCGGCGATTCCCTTTTCTTTATAGCCGTGGGCTGAAATCCAAGGTTTGGCAAGATTTCGAGAAAATGAGCGGTAAGTGATGCAAATCATTTTCGACCAACAAATTACTCAGCCTGCTGGCGAACCGGATCATCGGCTTCAAGCCCAGCCGTGTGTTGGGCGTCGACCTCAAAGCTTTGACATCGCACTACCATTGTGCTGGCGATACGGGCGACACTGAAGTGTTTTTTTACCAGCGCTGCTGATGCCACCAGCCTTGTTGCATCAGGCTTTGACGGTTCGCGGTACGGGCAAGCCCGTTCCCTCAAACAACCATCTGCAATCATGACGCAAGCGAATGCTCGCCTCGCATTAATCTGCGGCGTAAGAGGCCAAGACGGCGCCTACCTAGCGCAGCGTGCTGCAGACCTTGTTACGCAGCAAGCATGCCGGACGAGCTCTGCGACCTCGCCGGCTAGTCATCTGTCGGCCTGTCCTTCGAGCAGCCTGTCGAGTCCATTGAGAGCAATTTGATGGGCACGCTGCACCTCCCTGAAGCCATTCGCTTTGTCGGACGTCCGATCAAGTTCTACAGTTCCGGATCGAGCGAATGCTTTGGCGACACAGGTTCGGTGCGCGCCAACGAAGGTACGCCTTTTCGGCCACGCAGCCCCTACGCCATTGCCAAGGTCTGTGGGTACAACCTGGTTGCCAACTACCGTGACGCGTATGGCATGCACGCCAGCTCTGGTATCCTTTTTCATCACAAATCGCCACTCTGGCCGGAACGATTCGTCAAGCAGAAGATCCTCCGCAGCGCTGCCCGCATCGCCTCGGGCAAGGCCGACAGCTTGACGATCGGCGATATCGATATCCATCTCGACAGGGGCTGGGCTCCTGAGTATGTGGACGCCATGTGGCGCATGCTTCAGCAGAACGATCCCGCCGACTGCATGATCGACACCGGCAGGTCGGCATCGCTGGAGGAATTCGTCACCCTTGCCTTGCGCCATTTCGGTCTTGACTGGCGCAAGTACGTCCGGCATGACGTGACGCTGCTGCGCCCCTCCGATATCCGCTTTGGTGCAGCGGACCCTAGCCTGGCTCGCGAGCGCCATGGTTGGAAGTCGTCAGTATCGCTCGAAGATTTGATTCCGCGAATGTGCCGTACCGCTGAGGCCGAGGTCTCTTGAGAAGAACAGCCATGCACAACATCATTTACGACCACCAGACTTTTATCGGGCAGGAGTTTGGCGGCATCTCCCGATACTTTTGCGAATTGGCGGCACGGGTACACCGGACGGAAGGTTTCTCGGCGCGAGTGATCGCACCTGTGCACTACAACGCGTACCTGCCCGACTGTCCCGTCCCACAGTCCGCACTGCGTATGCCAGTGCGCTTTCGCGGCGAATCGCGGCTCTACAGGCTGATCAATGAAGCACTCTCTCCCGCGTTGACAGCGACGGCCGCCCCATCGCTGGTTCATCAAACCTACTACTCGCCACTGGCATCGCGAAAGTCGCGTACGCCGATTGTGTTGACCGTGTTCGACATGATTCACGAACTATTCCCGGATAATTTTCCTGCGACGGATCCGATCTTCCGGTGCAAGGCTGCATGCGTTGCTGCCGCGGACCACGTGCTCTGCATTTCACAGTCCACGGCGAACGATCTCATGCGCTTGTTTGGCGTGCCAGCCGAGAAAATATCGATCACCTATCTCGCTTATTCGGACATATTTGCCCAAACCGCTGAAGCCACCGAATTGCCGCCGCATGTCCGCCCCTATGTTCTCTATGTAGGCCATCGCGGCGGCTACAAGAACTTCGAGACTGCATTACGCGCATACGCTAGTTCAGCAAGGCTGCGGCATGAGTTTGATTTCGTGACCTTCGGCGGTCCTGCAAGCTTCAGTGTCACCGAGCAGGCCACCATGACCAATCTTTCGCTGCGACTTGGAAGCGTCGTCCGGTTGGGAGGTTCGGATGAACATCTTGCCCGCGCATATCGGCATGCTCGGGCCTTCATCTACCCATCCCGATACGAGGGATTCGGCATCCCGCCGCTGGAAGCGATGGCGTCCGGCTGCGTGACTGTATGCGCCGACTCGAGTTCCATTCCAGAGGTGGTGGGGGATGCCGGGTTATTGTTCAACCCTGACGACGTCGATGCAGCCCGCCAATCGCTTGAAGATGCATGTTTCGATGAGGCGCTGCGAGCGCAGCTGCTGGCGCGCGGCAGCGCACGTGTACGCGAGTTCTCGTGGGACCGCTGTGCGCACGAGACCGTTAACGCCTACCGCCAAATGATCGGCACTGAATGACACCGTCAATGACTGGTAGCTTCGTCCACGAGTCGTCGGACCCGCGCGTGCCCACCCGAACCATCAACAACGGCTCGTTTGTTATCTTCACGGCCCACTCTGTGAACTATGTTAGCAAGGCAGGCGCGATGTGCCTCTCGGCAATCGACCATGAGCCGCACGCGTCGCTCATGGTGCTGTTGGTCGACCCCAAGCGAGACGTTCGGCTCCATGACTCCCGCATCCGTACCCCCTGGGCAGAGAATCTACTCTTCCCAGACTATCTAGAATTTGCACGCAAGTACAACGTCATCGAATTCAAGACGGTGCTCAAACCATTTGCGGCATTCCATCTGATCGCCTCGTATGAACGGGTCATCTATCCAGACCCAGACACCTGCGTCTTTTCGCCGCTCAAGACCGTCTACGCAGGTCTGGACGTGCATGCTGCCGTCTTTACGCCACATGCGCTGAGCCCCTTCAACGGCGATGGCTGTTCAAGTGACCGCGATCTGCTGCGCTTCGGCGCGTGCAATCTGGGGGTTTTTTTGGAGTGCGGAACCGCAGGTTGGTGGACTCGTCATGCATCCGCGCAAACTCTTCAAGATGAGCAAACTCATGGTGCAGCTGTGCAGCGAAGAAGGCCTTTTCCATGGCCGGGTCTGACATGGTGAACATTGCTGCATGAAGTGGGCACGCAGCATGATCATCAAAGGAAAAGGCGGACGACCGTTCTAGCCTTCGGGATAATAAGGCGCAATCAGAGCAATCAACTCACCCCAAGGAACCACTTGCTCCACCTGCGCAAGGAACACGTGCTTGCGGGTCTTCTTGAGTTGCAGGTTGAGGTTTCAAGTTGTTTTCATCATGCTGGAGGTATTCAAGCACGAAGGGCACCGTTGACCAACAGAAGGAAGGAGGCTGAGGATGTTTAGCATTCAAGGCTTCCTGACCGGCAAGTCGAAGTTGCCCGATGAATTACAAACACCTGAGCCAAATTGAAAGATACCAGATTGCCAGCCTTATGAAAGCCCAGCACAGCATCACGCAGATCGCCAGCCTGATTGGACGTCACAAGTCCACGATCAGCCGCGAGCTGCGCCGCAATGCCGGCTCGCGCGGGCACAGACCAAAGCAAGCTTGTGAAAGGGCGGTTGAACGCTCCAAGCACAGCCGCAATGCGTACACGGCGGAACCCCGGGTCAAGGAACAAGCTGCAGCCTTGTTGCGGCTGCAATGGAGCCCCGAGCAGGTCGCCAGCAAGCTGCCGGTGAGCCATGAGACGCCTGACCAGCATGTCTATGCCGACAAGACCGGTTGCGGTAACCTTTGGAGGAACATGTGTGGCCAAAAGCAAAAGAGAATCCTTTACGCCGGTTGGCGTGACCGCCGGGGGCAAATTCCCAACCGCGGGCCGTTGAGCGAGCGCCCGGCGCACCTTGAAGGCCGTGAGCAACCGAATCATTGGGAACGCGACACCGTCATTGGCGCCAACCACAAGCAAGCCATCGTCACGGTGGTTGAGCGCAAGAGCGGGTATGCGGTCATCGCCAAGGTCTCAAACAAGACGGCTGACCTAGCGGGAACGACAATCATTAGAGAGCCCAGGCCCTCTGAAGCCAGGAGCAAGACGCCGACCTACGACAACGATAACGGCACCTGCGGACATGCCTTGGCTGATGGAGCGTTGAGGAGCACCGGCTACTTAACCAGACTTTTTGCAAGTGGGGAGCGTGGCAGTAATGCGGACTTGGAGTTTTGCCAGAATTTCATTGGCTTGCTGCTTCAATATGTGCTGAACAAATCCCAGTTGAAAGACATAAACTTTGAGGAAATTAAATCGATCGAAAACCGGTTGAATAACCGCCTCCGCCAAAGATTGGAATTTAGAATGCCTGCAGAGGCGGTTCACCAATCGTTATCCCGTATTGCAGTTCGTGTTTGAATCCGACATGACTTATCAGTCCACTCCTTTAATAAGTGTAATCATCGCTGTTTTTAATGGCGTAAAAACTTTGCAGCAATGCCTAAATAGTGTCATTCAGCAAAATTATAAAAATATAGAGTTGATTGTGATCGATGGCGGCTCGTCTGATGGCACTATCGATTTGCTGGTTTTAAACTCTCGGGATATTACCTACTGGATTTCAGAGGCAGATCGTGGTATCTACAACGCTTGGAATAAGGCTTTGGAGCAAGCGCATGGAGATTGGATCTGTTTTCTCGGTGCTGATGATTTTTTGTGGGATGAGCAGGTTCTTGTACGCATGGTCACAGAGCTAATATTGATCCCTCCAGTTATTCGTGTTGCATACGGGCAAATCATGCTGATAAATGCTGCCAGTGTAAAGCTTCATGCTATTGGCAAACCTTGGGAAGAAGTCAAGGAAAATTTCAAGCACGTGATGTGCATACCGCATCCTGCTGTGATGCATCGACGTAGTTTGTTTCTGCAGCACGGAGCATTCGATGAGTCTTTTCGTATTGCCGGTGATTATGAGTTGCTATTGCGAGAGCTAAGGACGAACGACGCCTTTTTTATTCCTGGACTAGTTATGACTGCAATGCGTCAAGGCGGTGTCAGTACCAACCCTGACAATACGTTGTTGGGCTTGCAAGAGGTCAGAGCGGCACAGATTAAGAATGGACAACGGTGGCCAGGTTTGGTCTGGTTATTGGCTTTGACACGCGCATACACCCGCTCTTTATTATGGAGTTTGATGGGTGAGAAAATGACAAGAAAAATACTTGATTTTGGTCGAAGGATTATGGGGTTGCCTGCATATTGGACAAAGATATGATCAAAGGCTTTGATGTTGCACCGGTCAGCGTGGTGATTCCATGTTTCCGCTGCGACAAGACAATAGGACGTGCGGTCCAATCAATTTTGCAGCAGGACCAGATACCTGCCGAAGTCATTTTGGTTGACGATGACAGTAACGATGGCACATGCGAGGTTTTGACTGAGCTAGAGCAAGCCCACCCAAGTTGGATAAAGGTGTTGCGCTTGAATACAAACCAGGGTGTCGCGAGTGCCCGCAACGCGGGATGGGCACTAGCGAGCCAGCCCTATATTGCATTCCTAGATGCGGATGATACGTGGCACCCTAAGAAAATTGAGATTCAATATTCTTACATGATTGCACACCCACATGTCGTGTTGTCTGGTCATGAATTTAAGCAGCGCAGTGTAAATGATTATATTGATAGCTTAGATCTAGATGAATATAGTATTAAACGAATAAAAAAGTGGTCTCTATTATTATCAAATGCATTTACTACACCTTCGGTTATGGTGCGCAAGGATATAGTTCAAAGATTTAGATCCTCGCGGCGACACATGGAAGATCATTTGTTGTGGCTTGAAATTGTTTGCATGGGGGGTAGAGCGGTTAGGATTTCTTTGCCATTGGCTTCAATTTATAAGGCTCAATTTGGATCCTCAGGACTAAGTTCTCAAATGTGGGAAATGCAGAAGGGTGATCTTCAGAATTTAAGAGATCTCTATGCTTTGAATTTTATAAATTTACCCACTTGGATATTGCTTTTTGTATTTTCAATCTTGAAATTTATTCGACGTTTGATGATGTTTTCTTGGATGAAAGTGTTTAAATATTTTACCAAGTTTCAATCATCTCGAGCTGTGGTTTAGAAATTTTAGTGTCAGGCTATTTTTAAAGGTGGCTGAGTGAACGAATCGCAACCTAGGATATGTGTTTTGATGGCTGTCTTTAATGGTGTCCGTTGGGTGCCTGAGCAGTTGGACACCATATTAAGTCAGGTCGGAGTTTCTGTTTCTGTAATGGTCAGCGTTGATCCATCTGTTGATGGAAGCGAGTCCTTAATAGGAATGATTGCTGGATCCGACTGTAGAGTTTGTTTACTGCCAATGAGTAAGAGATTTGGCGGTGCTGGTCGAAATTTCTATCGACTATTGCGCGATGTTGATATGAGTGGATTTGATTATGTCTGTTATGCAGACCAAGATGATATTTGGCATTCAGAAAAGCTCTGGCGAGCGCATTGTTTGATGACTGAGAAAGCTGCACATGGGTATTCAAGTAACGTCATGGCATTTTGGCCAGATGGTAAAACCAGGTTAGTTGACAAGGCGCAGCCGCAACGGCAATGGGATTTTTCATTCGAGGCCGCTGGCCCCGGCTGCACTTATGTTATGCGGCAAGACTTGGCACTTGCTATTCAAGACCTTATTCGAAGCCGTTGGGATGCAGTGCAGGCAGTGGCCTTGCACGACTGGTTGTCTTATGCCTTTGCACGGGCCAATGGGTTTAAGTGGGTTATCGACCCTAGGGTAGGCATGCAATATAGGCAGCACTCGGCCAACCAAGTTGGGGTGAATGCCGGCTGGCGAGCTTTCAAATACCGGGTCGGCAAGGTTTTGGGCGGGTGGGGGACGGCGCAGGCCGCGACCATAGCCAGTTTGGTCGGCCTAGACAACGCGGCTTTTGTTCGCCGTTGGAAATCTGGCGGACGACTTGGCATGCTATGGCTCGCACTTAACGCCAACCAATGCCGAAGGCGCAAGCGTGACAGGGTGCTTTTCGCTTTGTCTTGCGTGACTTTGGCGGTGCTTGGCCGCACGCACAAGCTATGAATCACGTCGCCCTTTCCGGTGCCACGGGCTTTGTAGGCCGCGCTTTGTGTGCTGAGCTTTTAAAGCAAAACTTGCCCGCAACCAAATTAGAGATAGTGCGGGTGGCTACTGAAAATATAGCCATTGGATGTGTGCCCACGGGCGCTGATGCTGCAGCAGTGCTTGGCAATGGAACTGTTTTGATACACCTTGCCGCTCGTGTGCACGTGATGCAAGACACCGAGTCTGACCCTCTTGCCGTGTTCAGGGCTGTTAACGTACAAACTACCTTAAACCTTGCTCGCCAGGCCGCTGCGGCAGGGGTAAAGCGGTTTGTATTTATCAGTTCTATTGGTGTGAATGGGTGTCAGACTGCTACCGGTAAGCCATTTGCTGAAGCTGACCAATCTAAGCCTTATAACTTTTATGCCCTATCCAAATGGGAAGCTGAAGAGGGTTTATCACGCATTGCGTCAGAAACCGAGATGGAGGTTGTCATTATTCGCCCTCCGTTGGTTTACGGTCTTAACGCCCCTGGCAATTTCGGTTCCCTCATGCGTGCCGTGCGGCGTGGCTGGCCCTTGCCGCTGGGTGCTGTGCACAATCAGCGAAGCTTGGTGGCGTTAGATAACTTAGTGGATTTCATCATCACTTGTATCACTCACCCTCAGGCTGCTAATCAGACCTTTTTGGTCAGCGACGGGCAAGACCTGTCCACCACAGAGCTGGTGCGCGGCATGGCGCATGCAGCAGGGGTGCCGGCGCGTTTGTTGCCGGTGCCGGTATGGGCTTTGCAGGCGGGGGGGGCGTTGCTGGGCAAGGGTGATGCGGTGCAGCGTCTGTGCGGTAATTTGCAGGTGGATATTTCCAAGGCGCGCAGCTTATTGGGTTGGGTGCCGCCGGTGTCCGTAGAAGAAGGCTTGCGGCGGGCGATGGCGGCATGAAAAGACTCTTTGATATCTTGTTGGGCTGTCTGGCAGCACTGATCTTGTTCGTACCGGTATTGCTGGTGGCAATAGCCGTTCGCCTGACATCCAAAGGCCCGGCCTTGTATTGGTCTGACCGTGTTGGCCGAAATAATGTGATCTTCAAAATGCCCAAGTTCCGCAGCATGCGGGTGGGCACGCCGGCGGTGGCCACGCATCTGTTGGTCGACGCCCGTTCACACCTAACGCCCATCGGTTCCTTTTTGCGCAAAAGCAGCTTGGACGAATTGCCGCAGCTGTGGAGCATTCTGGCGGGCGACATGAGCTTCGTGGGGCCGAGGCCGGCGCTATTTAATCAGCAAGACTTGATTGCCTTGCGCACAGAGCAGGGTGTGCACACCTTGGTGCCTGGCCTGACAGGCTGGGCACAAGTTAATGGCCGCGATGAGTTGCCGATACCTGAAAAGGTGAAACTGGACGTGGCCTATTTGCAGCGGCAGTCGTTTTTGTTTGATATTCGCATTTTGTGGCTGACCTTCATCAAGGTGCTCGGCAGTGATGGGGTGTCGCATTGATCAGGATTGCATGGGCTACCGATTTTCCAGGTAATTAAAAGATGAAACAAGACAGTGACGGGCCTACGGCTCCGACTTTGGCTGGCGCATCCTGGGCGGCAAGATGAAACGTGCTCTGCCCCACTTTGCTGAGCATATGCTGGCACTGCCACGCTCTGGCAAACGCGCCATTATCTTGGTGGTCGACACTGGCCTCTGCCTGTTGAGCACTTGGCTGGCTTTTTATCTTCGCTTGGGTGAATTTCAGTCGTGGACAGGCCAGTTCTTTTCCCCGTGGCTGTTGGCTGCGGCAGTTTCTGTAGTGATGGCTATTCCCATTTTTGTGAAGTCTGGGCTGTACAGGGCCATTATTCGGTACAGCGGCTTACCCGCGATGATGGCCATTTCGCGGGCGATGCTGCTGTATGGGGTGATGTTTGCAGCGGTATTTACTTTTTTTGGTGTGCGGGGTGTGCCTCGCACGGTAGGGTTGATTCAACCGCTATTGCTGTTCGTGCTGGTGGGCGCATCGCGCGCAGCAGCTCGCGTTTGGCTGGGAGGTCTGTACCAAAACCGGATCAAGCAAGCGTCCTTGCCGCAGGTCCTGATTTACGGGGCAGGCAGTGCCGGCCGCCAACTAGCCTCCGCCATGGCTAACAGCCACGAGATGCGCGTGGTGGGCTTTTTGGATGACGACGACCGCCTGCATGGCCATGTGCTCAATGGACTGCCGATCCACAACCCGGAGGATCTGGCTGAACTACTGACTGAAGTGCCGGTAACCGATTTGTTGCTGGCCCTGCCGTCTGCGTCGCGCCAGCGGCGTAACGACATTTTGGCGCGCCTGGCGCCTCACAAGCTGACGGTACGAACTTTGCCAGGCTTGAGCGACATTGCCACTGGCCGGGTGAGTTTGAGCGATGTGCGCGAACTTGACATTGACGACCTGCTCGGCCGTGAGCCGGTCAAGCCAAATGGCCTTTTGCTCAACCGCAACACCCACAACAAGACTGTACTGGTGACCGGCGCCGGTGGAAGTATTGGCAGTGAGCTGTGCCGTCAGATTCTAAAAACCAAACCTAAGAAGCTTCTATTGGTGGAAATGAGCGAATTTGCACTCTACCAAGTCCACCAAGAACTGCAGACCATCTTGGCATTTGGGCTAGCCGACAAAGATGATGGTTCGCTAATTATTCCTTTACTGGCCTCGGTGTGCGATGAGGTGCGCATGCACGAGATCATGGATACCTGGAAGCCCAACACGGTGTACCACGCTGCGGCCTATAAGCACGTGCCCTTGGTTGAACACAACCCGAGCGAGGGCGTGCGCAACAACGTGTGGGGTACTCGGGTATGCGCCGAGGCGGCGGCCCGCAATGGCGTACAAAACTTTGTCTTGATCAGTACCGACAAGGCCGTACGGCCTACCAACATTATGGGCGCGACCAAGCGCTTGGCGGAAATGGTGTTACAGGCATTGTCGGATGTCAGCTCAACTGAAACAGCTGAGGGCGGCCGAACTTCAACCCCGCGCACCTGTTTCTCGATGGTACGTTTTGGTAATGTGCTGGGCTCCAGTGGTTCAGTGGTGCCGCTATTTCGCGAGCAAATCAAAAATGGCGGTCCGATCACGCTCACGCACGCTGACATAACACGCTACTTTATGACCATCCCGGAAGCTGCCCAGCTGGTGATTCAAGCCGGGGCTATGGGAACAGGCGGAGATGTGTTTGTGCTCGACATGGGCCAGCCCGTGCGTATTTACGATCTGGCGGCCCGACTCGTGGAGTTGTCTGGGCTCACAGTTAAAAATGAAGATCGTCCAAGCGGTGATATTGAAATCACCGTCACAGGCTTGCGACCCGGTGAAAAACTCTATGAAGAATTGCTTATTGGCGACAATCCCAAGCCGACTCAGCATAGCCGCATCATGAAAGCGCATGAGGCATTTTTGACTTGGCCACAGTTGGATGACCAATTGACTGCGCTGAGCTTGGCGATAAGCGTCAACGACGTACTTATAATCCGTGGCACACTAAAGCAACTTGTGAGCGATTATCAGCCTAGCGGGGAAGTGGTGGATTGGGTGTATTTAGCCCAAAAAAACCAAGGGATGGTCGACCAATAGTCAGCCAAAAAATTGAATTAACAAAAAGTGGTAATTATGAGCAATTTGATTGATATCCAAAGTCAGATCGAAAAACTGCAAAAGCAGGCCAATGAAATCAAGTCGCGCGAGTTTGACAAGACCGTGCAAGATATCCTTGCCAAGATGCAGGCGTTTGGCATTACCGTGAAAAACCTTCAAGCCCCAAAAGGCCGTGGTACAAAATTTAAGGCCAAGACCTCAAAGACAGTGGGTGCGCCCAAGGCGGCTGCCGCGAAAAAGAAGTCAACTTCACCCGTCCTGCCGAAGTACCGTGGCCCCAACGGCGAGACCTGGAGTGGACGCGGACTTCAGCCCAAGTGGATGGTCGCGCTGGTGGCCCAGGGCAAGACCAAGGAAGACTTCGCCATCCAGGCCTGACCTGCCAATGGCGGCGGCTTGGGTCGCTTTAGCTCGGGCCGCTGCAGTAACATGCGGGCATGACCGACCAAGCCCCCGACCCCAGCCCAATTTCTCCGCGCCAAAAGGCTGACATCCTGGCCCAGGCGTTACCCTATATCCGCAAGTTCCATGGCAAGACCATGGTCATCAAGTATGGCGGCAACGCCATGACCGACCCCGAGCTGCAGGCCGACTTTGCCGAAGACGTGGTGCTGCTCAAACTGGTGGGCATCAACCCGGTGGTGGTGCATGGCGGCGGGCCGCAGATTGAGAACGCGCTGAACCGGCTGGGCAAAAAGGGCGAGTTCATCCAAGGGATGCGCGTGACCGACGCCGAAACCATGGAGGTGGTGGAGTGGGTGCTGGGCGGCGAGGTGCAACAGGACATCGTGGGCCTGATCAACCAGGCTGGCGGCAAGGCCGTGGGCCTGACCGGTCGGGACGGCGGCCTGATCCGGGCGCAAAAACTCAAGATGGTGGACAGCCAGGACCCGAGCAAGGAAGTGGATGTGGGCCAGGTGGGCGACATCGTCAGCATTGACCCCAGTGTGGTGAAGGCGCTGCAAGACGATGCCTTTATCCCGGTCATCAGCCCGATCGGCTTTGGGGTGCACAACGAAAGCTACAACATCAATGCCGATGTGGTGGCGGCCCGGTTGGCCACGGTGCTCAAGGCTGAAAAGCTGATCATGCTCACTAACATCAGCGGCGTGCTGAACAAAGCCGGTGAATTGCTCACAGACTTGACGGCCCGCCGCATTGACGAGCTGTTTGCCGATGGCACGATCTCGGGCGGTATGTTGCCCAAGATCAGCGGCGCACTGGATGCGGCCAAAAGCGGCGTGAACTCGGTGCATATTGTGGACGGCCGTGTGCCCCACGTGCTGCTGCTGGAGATCTTGACCGACCAGGCCTTTGGCACCATGATCCGCTCCCACTGAGACCAATTCTGTTCTGAGCTATGGCCCTGTCCGACGCCCAACCCGCCGCACGTCCCTCTGATCGGACGGACGATGCCCCGGCCCGCAAACGGCCTAAGCCTGGGGAGCGCCGGGTGCAAATTTTGCAGGCCTTGGCGAGCATGTTGCAGCAGCCCGGGCTCGAGCGCATCACCACGGCGGCGCTGGCGGCTCGGCTAGAGGTGAGCGAGGCTGCCCTGTACCGGCACTTTGCCAGCAAGGCCCAGATGTTTGAGGGCCTGATTGATTTCATTGAGCAGACGGTGTTTGCATTGGTTAATCAGATCGCCCAGCAGGACATCACCGGGGCTGGGTCTGGTCGGCCGCCCGGCGCGCGCCAGGCTGCTCGGGTTCTGGCCATGGTGATCCAGTTTGCCGAGAAAAACCCAGGCATGGCGCGGGTCATGGTTGGCGATGCGCTGGTCCACGAGAACGAGCGTCTGCAACAACGCATGAACCATTTTTTTGACAAGCTCGAGGCCAGCTTGCGCCAATGCTTGCGCGTCGGTGCGGCGACTGACGGGTCCGACACACCCACGGTAGATGCGCAGGTTCAGGCCTCGCTCTTGACGGCGTTTCTCGTGGGGCGGCTGCAGCGCTTTGCCCGCTCAGGCTTTAAGCGGCAACCCTCGGAGCATCTCGAGGCCAGCCTCGATCGGCTGCTTGGCTGAGCGACTTTGGGCGGGCTCGTCCGCCAACGGCAGCAACATGGCTTGCCCAAATTCTTTGAAAAAATGCGATTGAATTGTGCTGTAACGCGCAAATAAGCACGGAAATACTGCAAAATAGTACGGTCGTTCTATTTTTTACATGCCACCCCTATCACCGCTCACCATTCTTGCCGATCCGGCAGGCCAGACGCCAGCACGAGGTCGTGGCTTGCACAAGGGTCAGCAAACCAAGCAGGCCATCCTGGAGGCCGCGCTGGCGTTGGCCTCCCAAATTGGTCTGGAGGGCCTGAGCATCGGCGCGCTGGCCGATGTCACGCACATGAGCAAGTCGGGCGTTTTTTCACATTTTGGCTCGCGCGAGGAACTTCAGATTTCGGTCATCCGTGAGTACTACACCCGCTTCGCTGATGAGGTGTTTTACCCCGCCATGCAGCAGCCGCGCGGCTTGCCGCGTATCAAAGCCTTGTTTGACAACTGGATGCAGCGCGTGGCGGTCGAAATCCAGTCCGGCTGCATCTTCATCAGCGGCGCGGTGGAGTTTGACGACCGGCCCGGCCCGGTGCGTGACGCTTTGGCCAGTTCGGTCCAGGCCTGGCTTGATGCACTTTACCGGGCCGTCGTGCAGGCCAAGCAGGAAGGACATTTGCTGCAAAGTGCCGACGAAGAGCAAATGGCCTTTGAGATTCATGCCCTGATCCTGGCTTTGCATTA
>Ga0209358_10001518_pt1 | contig 18333 bp, 18 predicted proteins | sample LauGreFa1BDMLBSN_2_FD_187574 | JGI IMG/M metagenome (GOLD analysis project Ga0209358, IMG submission 187574) | Freshwater lake microbial communities from Lake Michigan, USA - Fa13.BD.MLB.SN (SPAdes) (version 2) | ecosystem: Environmental > Aquatic > Freshwater > Lake | place: Lake Michigan, USA... | reverse complement strand
CACTGGTTACTATGCTAGGTGGCCTCTTTGTTACGTTGTAAACCATTCAGGTAATAATAAATTTATTGATGTTGTGTGGTATGACGCAAGCGCAGCAACTGAGATTTTTGTATTAGATAACTATGTCCTAAGCCCCACTCAGTTTATTAAGTTTAACGATGGTGCTTATATTGTGCTTGAAGAGGGCGATCAAGTTCGAGCAACGTCTGAAACTGGTTCAACAATGAATACTATCAACACGTTTGAGTTATACAGAAAAGGCGAATAAGCATGGCAGCATCTAATCAAGAAGTTTTAGACTACCTATCTTCTTCGTCTAATTTAAGCGATGCGGATATTTATTCATTTATGCAATCAAAAGGTGTCCCAGCATCTCAGATAGCTAATGTTACAGGTATTCCACTATCAGATGTAGTTTCCCGTGTTTCTGAAGTAGCTCCAGCATCTAGTATGTTAGGTGGTACTATTCTAGCAGGAGATAGTTGGTTATCTGGTGCTGATAAGACAGCCTTAGCTAATACAGCCTTTGGTCAAAATGTTACAAATACAGCTGTTGGTGGTTCTACATCTCAAGATGCTTTAAACCAACTTAATAGTTTTTTAGATAAAGGTGGTAACTTTCAAACTGGTTCTACTGTTGTGTTGGACATTGGTGGCAATGATCTTTTACAAGGTGTGGATAGAAGCACAATTACAAATAACTTAAATCAAATTGTATCTAAACTTGGTAATGAAGGTGTTAAAGTTATTTTATCTGGAGCACCTTCAGTAGGTTCTGTTTCAGATGTTACTTCAAGTACAACCTTGAAGATGGATAGTCTGTATAACGATGTAGCTAGAAACAATAAGAATGTTACTGTAGTTGATGCAATGTCTGGTTTATTAAACGATAAGACATTAGTAGATGAAACTGGATTTCACGTTAATGTAGCAGGTCAGACTTCTTTCCTTAATCAGTTAGCAAGTGCTGTTAATCCTCAAACAACCCCTCCAGCTGCTGTTGCTGAGTTAGCTAAACCACAAACTACTGTACCTGCAACTGTAAAGGATTATCAAGGTAATTCTTACGACTCTAATACCATTCTAGCACTGGCTAGAGAGTTAGCTCCAACAATGGATGCTAAGAACTTAGCTGGTGGTGTTTACAGCACACAAGGTGAAAGCATTGGTTTTAATTACGATGAAGCTACAAAACTTCTAGGACATCCTCCAACTGCTGCTGAGCAAGTTGTGTTGGACATGGCTCGTCAGTTAAATCAAACACAAGGCATCACAAGCTTAAGTCAACTTCAACCTACAGACACAACTACTCGCTTTGGTTCTACTTTTACAGGTGGTGGCGGTACAATCTATGAGATTCAGAAAGACGCTACAACAGGTGCTGTAACAACATCTACATGGGGTAAGAACACCAGTGATAAGGGTAACATTGTTGCTGCTTTGTCTATTGGTGCTGGATTACTCGGTATTCCAACTCAACTAGGTGCTGCTATCTTAGGCTCAGGATACAGTACTATTGCAGCTGGTGCTTTGGGTGGTGGTTTGTTTGGTGCTGGAACTGCAGCTCTCACAGGTACAAGTATTCTTAAAGGTGCTTTAATGGGTGCTGCTGGCGGTGCAGCTGGAGAGTACTTCAGAAACCCTGTAACTGGTGAAGTATCCACAGTTCCAACAGAAGGTTCAATCCCATTCACAGGTGCTGACTATAGCTTAGCTAACGGTGTTGGCCCTCAGGGATTGGACACTATGGGTGGAGCACAGGGACTACAGCCCGGTACGTCAGCTAATCTTCCTAGCATGGGAGGTGGTCAAGGCATTACATTGAACCTTGGCCCTGCATCTACATCTCTTTCTAATGCTCTAGCTACCTTTGGTGGTATGAATCCAGCTAACTTGGATGCTATGGGTGGTGGACAAGGATTGACATACCAGACACCTACAGGTTTAGTCACTCAAGGTGGTTTAATTCCTACTGGTGGAATAACAGGTAACAACAGTGTTATTGGTGAGACTGGTGTTAACACAGCCTTCAACATTGGTAACGGTATTGGTGATACTTTAGCTGGTATTGATACAGGTGTCTACAATCCTTCTGGTGGTATGTTGTCTTCAACCGTTACAGGCTTTAATACTGATGGAACACCAGTAACTAAGACTACCCCAACTGATACAGGAAGTATTTTAGATAAACTGACTCCCGGTCAAATAGCTAATATTGTAGCTGGTGTAGGTGGTCTTGTAGGAGGAGCTGGTGTTGCTAGTGCACTTTCAGGTGGTGGTAATGTTGGCGTAGGTGCACTACCTACTCAAGGTATACCTTTGAACACATTAGACTATTACAAAGCTATCCAACAAAACTATAACAGACTACTTCCAGCAGTTCCTCGTGATGTTGCTACACCGCTTGCACAATGGTACAATTCTAAATATGGAGCTTAAATGACAACGATCATTACAAAGAATAGCAGTACATCATCTGCTACGCCAGCCTCAGGGGATCTAACTAAGGGTGAGTTAGCCATTAACGTAACAGATAAGAAGCTGTACACTAAAGATAACTCAGGTACAGTTGTTAGGATTGTAGGCTCTCTAGGTAATCAAGAAGCTTCAGCAGCTGCTATTACAGGTGGTACATCAGCTGGTGTGGCTATCACTGGTGGTACTATTAACAATACTCCCATTGGAGGTACTACAGCTGCAGCAGTGACAGGTACTGTAGTTACAGCCACTACTAACTTTGCAGGTGCTCTGACAGGTGCTGTGACTGGTAATGTAACTGGTAACTTGACAGGTAATGTCACAGGTAACGTTACAGGCAACGTCACAGGTAATGTAACAGCTTCTACAGGTACATCTACGTTTAACAATGTAACCATTAACGGTACATTGGACATGGATAGTGGTACTGCAGCTACCATTACAGGTCTTCCAACACCTACTAATTCAGGTGATGCAGCTAATAAGTCCTATGTAGATACAGCTATCAGTAACCTTGTCGGTACAGCACCAGCTACACTGGATACCTTGGGTGAGATCTCCGATGCTCTAAATGATGATGCTAATATTGCAGCCACCCTAACTACAGCTATTGCAGGTAAGCTTGCCTTAGCTGGCGGTACAATGAGTGGTGCTATTGCAATGGGTACGTCTAAGATTACTGGCTTAGGTACTCCAACTGCAGGTACAGATGCTACAACTAAGACCTACGTAGATGGTGTTGGTGATGCTAAGTTAGCCTTGGCAGGTGGAACCATGACAGGTAACATTGTCATGGGTGCTAACAAGGTTACAAGTACAGCTACTCCAAGTGCCGATGCTGACTTGACAACTAAAGTGTATGTTGACAGTATCCTCGGTAGTGCTACATCAGCAGCTACATCAGCTTCAGCAGCATCTACATCAGCAACCAATGCAAGTAACTCAGCCTCAGCAGCTTCTTCATCAGCCTCTGCAGCCAGTGCTAGTGCATCCTCAGCTGCAGCGTCCTATGATTCCTTTGATGACAGGTATCTTGGCCCTAAAGCTTCAGCTCCAACAGTTGACAATGATGGTAATACACTGTTAACAGGTGCTCTGTATTGGAATACAACATCATCTAGTTTATTTGTGTGGTCAGGTTCAGCATGGACTAGCGCAGCGTTTACAGCAGGTTCTTTTGCTACATTGACAGGCACAGAAACCCTGACAAACAAGACAATCACATTTGCTGACAACACTCTAACCAATGTTGCAAGCATTAACACAGCACAAACCTTTACAGGCACTAAGACATTCTCAGGTACTTCATCAGCTACTGCCATTGTCCTAAACGATGCAGCAGAGGTGGCAACAGTATCAGCAACTGCGGCTACTGGAACTATAAATTACGACATTACTACTCAGTCAGTCTTGTACTACACAAGTAACGCAAGTGCTAACTGGACAGTTAACTTCAGAGCCTCTAGCGGTACTTCATTAAATACTTTGATGAGTACTGGTCAATCTATGACTGTAGCTTTCTTGGTGACTCAAGGTTCTACTGCTTACTACAACTCTGCTGTTCAAGTTGATGGCACTACTTCTGGAGTGACTACTAGATGGCTTGGTGGTGCGCCTACTGCTGGTAATGCTAGTGGCATTGATTCCTATCGTTATTTGATTATCAAGACTGGTAGCGCGACTTTTACAGTCTTGGCAAGCAACACACAATTTAAGGCTTAAACCATGCCATTACAAGCAACAAGTGGTGCGGCTTCTTACGATGCCTTTGGTGGTGGTGTTCCTGCTGTAACTAACTACATTGAGGATGTGTTTAGCACATGGCTCTACACAGGTGATAGTTCCACACAAACTATTACCAATGGAGTTGACTTATCCACTAAAGGTGGAATGGTTTGGATTAAAGCAAGACAACAAACCGATGGTTCTACTTCACCTCTTGCTGAACATGGAATATGGGATACAGCTAGAGGCGTTGGAACAAGTGGCTCTGTAAGTAAAGCAATTCAAAGTAATTCAAACCTTGCACAAAATTTGGGATGGACTGATGCTGACTATATTTCAGCATTTAATACAACTGGATTTACTGTTCAAAATGCTGGTGGAAATACTGAGCATCGAATTGCCAATCATTTGTACCAAAACTACGCCTCATGGACATTCCGCAAGCAACCAAAGTTCTTTGATATTGTGACTTATACGGGAGATGGAACTGGAGGCTCTAGGCAACTTGCACATAATCTTGGTTCAACACCTGGCTGTGTTTTAATAAAAAGAACAGACGCTTCAGGGAATTGGATGGGTTTTCATAGAGGAACTGGCGCAACAAATTCAGCAATAGCAGAATTATCCTTAAATTTAACAACCGCCCCCGTTTCTGGTGCAGCATTTTCTCAATCACTTGTTACATCTACATATTTTGTTGCAGGAGATATTCAGTCTGCTGATGGAGGTGTTAGCGCAAATACAAATGGTGCAACTTATGTCGCCTATCTATTTGCCCACAACGCAGGAGGCTTTGGTCTGACTGGTACAGACAATGTGATTTCGTGTGGGTCTTATACAGGCAATGGTTCTGCAACTGGCCCTGTTGTTACGCTTGACTATGAGCCTCAATGGTTGATGATTAAGAAGTCTAGTAGTACTGGTAATTGGCAAATGCTTGATAATCTGCGAGGTATGCCAGTTGGCTCTGCTGATGCAGCTTTGAGAGCAAATTTAGCAACTGCTGAAGCATCTGTTGAATACGTCAGTCCAACTGCTACGGGTTTTCAAATTACTTCAAGCAATACTGAAGTTAATACCAATGCGGCTACTTACATCTACATAGCCATTCGCAGAGGCCCGATGAAAGTTCCTACAAGTGGGACTAGTGTGTTTGGCTTGAATGCTAGAACAGGTACTGGTGCAAATGCTACTGTTACAGGCAATGCTGGTGTGACTGACTTAGCAATTGTTAAAAATAAAGGGTCAACTCCTGTTTGGCTTTGGTCATCTAGGCTAACAAACACAGGTTATTTATCATCCAACGCATCAACATCAGAAACTGCAGCAGGGACAACTATTCTGCAAGCCATCCCTTGGGATGTAATGGATGGCGTAAAGGTTGGAACAACATCAACAATTACAAATGCAAGTTCAAACACATTTATAAATTATTTGTTTAAACGTGCGCCTAGCTTCTTTGATGTTGTTTGCTATACAGGAAATGGGACAGCAGGGGCAACACAAACTCATAACTTAGGTGTTGTTCCTGAGATGATGATTGTCAAGGCTCGCAATTATTCAGGTGGTCGCCCTTGGCCTGTATATCACTCTGGAATGGGTAATACAAAATTTATGTATCTGAACTCAACAGACGCAGAAGCTACAAATCCTTGGTGGAATGACACAACACCAACAGCTTCTGTATTTACTATTGGTTCAAACAGCGTTGTGAATTTTTCTGGAACGAACTATGTCGCCTACCTATTTGCAACCTGCGCTGGTGTTTCGAAAGTAGGTACTTACACAGGCACAGACGCATTACAAACTATCAATTGTGGCTTCACTAGTAGTGCAAGATTTATCTTAATTAAGAGAACTAACGCTATTGGCGATTGGTGGTTATACGATTCAGCCCGTGGTATTACATCTGGAAATGACCCTTATATTTTGATAAATACAACTGCTGCTGAAGTAACTGGGTATAACTATGTTGCTACAGACAGCACAGGATTTCAGGTAACAGCAGCCGCAGCAGATATCAATACTAGTGGTGATACATACATCTTTTTGGCTATCGCATAAGGAACATCATGCAAGTACGAATCAAATCAACAGGCGCAGTCATGTACGAAAGTGAATTTCGTGCATACACAAAAGCCAATGGTGGCCCATCATGGGAAACAACAACAACTGAAGTCTTAGAGGCTTTGGGTGCTGATGTAGTCTTTGAAGGCGCACAAGCTACTGGTGGAACTGTTTACCAATACTCTCAAGCCTCTGGTGTTGAGCAAGTAGATGGTAAATGGTACACAAAGTATATCCTTGGCCCTGTCTTCATTGACCAAGTGGTAGATGGTGTAACTACTACTGCTGCTGAACAAGAAGTGGCTTACAAGGCTTCTAAGGATGCTGAACAGGCTAAGAGTGTTCGTGAGCAACGTGGTACTAAGTTGGCAGAATGTGATTGGACACAAGTAGCTGATGCACCTGTTGACAAAGCAGTATGGGCTACCTATCGTCAAGCCTTGCGTGATGTAACTACGCAAACAGGTTTCCCTTGGACTATTACTTGGCCTGATGCACCATGACAGAAGAAGTCACTCATGAGCACATCTATGATCGCCTATTGGCTGTAGAGGCCAAAGTAGACAACATAGAGAAGAATACACAAGAGGTTGTTCAAGCCTTTAATGCTGCACAGGGAGCCTTTCAAGTACTTGAATGGATCGCTAAAGCTGTTAAGCCTATCATTATCATAGGTGCTTTCTTCGGAGCTATTTACTTAGCTATTGACAACAAGTTTAATGGAGTTAAATAAAATGAATATGCCTACACGTGGTCAGAGAACAGCTAAGAACAAGATGAAGAAGGTTATGGGTGAGTACAAGGAAGGTACTCTCCACAGCGGTAAAGGTGGCCCTGTGGTGAAGTCTCGTGACCAAGCCATTGCTATTGCCATGTCAGAAGCAAATAAAGCTAAAAAGAAGTCTAAAAAGTATTGACATTAATTAAAAAGTATGTTAATATAGTACTATAAAGATATAAGGAAGATAATGGCTACGACATATCTACAGTTGGTAAACAACGTATTGATACGCTTGAGGGAGACTGAAGTATCGTCAGTAGGTGATACTCCTTATAGTTCCCTTATAGGTGTCTTTGTTAATGATGCTAAGAGAGAGATTGAGGATGCCTACGATTGGAATGTCCTTACACAGACTATTGTAATCCCTACAGTGGCTAATACTCGTAACTATACACTGACAGGTTCAGGTCAAAGGTTCCGTACTGTAGATGTCTTAAATGACACTCAAGATGTACCTATGAGAGCTGTAGCTACTAACTGGATGAATAGACAGTACTACTTAGGTAATGTACAGAGTGCAGCTCCGGTGTACTACAACTACAGCGGTATCTCCGGTGATGATACTCAGGTGGATATATGGCCTCGTCCTGATGGTGAATACTCATTGAGGTTTGAGCTAGTTATTCCTCAATCTGACTTAACAGCTAATGCTGATGCTTTGTTAGTTCCTCATCACTTAGTACAGATGTTAGCCTACGCTAAAGCTGTTGGTGAACGAGGTGAAGATGGAGGTACATCCTTCAGTGAGATTTATCAGCAGTATCGCTTAGCTTTGGCAGATGCTGTAGCCATCGAGCGTAACAGATACGATGAAGAAACTACTTGGGTTGATGTCTAATGGTAGCTAAAATCTTAACCACAACTGTAGCAGCTCCCGGTTTCATGGGGCTGAATACACAGGATAGCTCAGTCTCTCTAGAGGCTGGTTATGCTACTGTGGCTAATAACTGTGTGATTGATAAGTTTGGTCGTATTGGTGCTCGTAAGGGATGGACTACATCTCATGCTACTAATTCTGATTTAGGTGAAGCTGACGTTAAAGCTCTTGGTGAGTTGATTGATAACTCAGGTAACTCATACATTGTAGCAGCTGGTAACAATAAACTATTCAAACTTGTAGGTACTACACTATCACAGTTAACCTACGGAGGTGGCGGTACAGCCCCTACAATCACAGACAGTAACTGGCAGATGGCTCCGTTGAATGGAGTCTTATACCTCTACCAAGCTGGACATGATCCATTAGTGTTTGACCCTGCAGTCAGCTCAACTACATTTAAGAGAGTATCTGAGAAGTCTGGCTATGTAGCTACAGTGTCCAGTAACAATACAGTTATCAGTGCCTATGGTCGTACATGGTCAGCTAATAATGCTACAGTTAAGAGTACCATTCAGTTCTCAGACTTACTCTCAGGTCATATCTTAAGTACAGGTACAGCTGGTACATTGGATGTATCTCAGGTATGGCCTAACGGTGCAGATGAGATTATATCTCTAGCTGCTCATAATAACTTCTTGATTGTCTTTGGTCGTAGACAGATTCTTATCTATTCTAATGCTACTGATCCTAACAATTTAACACTGTCAGATGCCATTACAGGTATTGGTTGTGTAGCTAGAGACTCAGTAGTAGCTACTGGTGGTGATATTATCTTCTTGTCTGACTCAGGTGTACGTTCATTGATGCGTACCATTCAAGAGAAGTCAGCTCCAATGAGAGACATCAGTGCCAATGTACGAGATGACTTAGTACTGGAGATTAGTTCAGAGACTGCAGCTGGCATTAAAGCTGTGTACTCAGATAAGGAAGCCTTCTATCTATTGTCTTTACCAGTTCGTCAATTAGTGTATTGCTTTGACATGAGAGCACCTCTACCTAATGGTTCTAATAGGGTTACAACATGGGATGGTTTAGTTCCTACAGCTTTTAAGTACACTCGTAATAAAGATTTATTAATGGGTAAAGCTGGATACATTGGTAAGTACGATGGCTACAAAGACAATGCTAACTCATACTTGATGAGATACTACACTAACTACTTTGACTTTCAGTCACCTACTGTGATTAAGATTATGAAGAAGGTAGGCGTAACAGTTATTGGTGGTGGTGGTTATCCTGTTACTTTAAGGTTTGGCTTTGATTACAGTGATATTTTAAACACTAGACAGTTTAACTTAGCCAATGCTGCAGTAGCTGAATATAACATAGCTGAATATAACATTGGTGAGTATGGTGGTTCAGCCTTTGACAATAAGATTATTAATATTGGTGGTTCAGGTAAAGTTATTCAACTTGGCTTTGAAACCAGTGTATTTAATAAATCTATATCCATTCAGAAACTTGATGTCTATGTTAAGACAGGGAAGACACGATAATGAGTAACTATACAAAAGCAACTAACTTTGCAATCAAGGATAGCCTGAATACAGGTAATGCCGGAAAGATCATTAAAGGTACTGAGATTAACACTGAGTTTGATAACATTGCATCAGCAGTGAATTCTAAACCTGATGCTAATAACGGTGCATTGACAGGCACAGCCACAGCAGTAAACCTTACTGTCTCTGGTACTTTTACAGCAACAGTTGACGGAGGCACGTACTAATATGGCTATAGATTATACAAGTTTACTCGCAAATCTTGGTGCTAGTGCCATAGGTTCTATCGGTACTAACTATGCAGCTAATCAAGCAGCTGGTAATGCCGCATCGTCTGCTCAAACAGCTGCACAGATGGCTCAGTTCCGTCCTGTAGGAGTTACTACAAGGTTCGGTAAGTCAGGGTTTAACTATGACCCTACAACTGGACAGTTGGTTGGTGCTGGTTATCAAGTAGCCCCTGACGTAGCAGCAGCTCGTGAAGGTCTAATGGGTTTAGCTGGTACTGGTATCGGTCAAGCTCAAGGTGCACAGGCTCAGCAAGCTGGTATTACTCAAGCTGGTCAAGGTTTGTTTAACTTAGGTGCTGGCTACATAGCTCAGACACCTCAGCAGCAAGCTCAACAGTACATTACTCAACAGCAACAGTTACTTGCTCCCGGTCGTGAACAGTCATTGGCTAACTTAACTAACCAACAGCAACAGCAAGGTCGTTTAGGTCTAGCCACTGGTGGTACGATGGCTGGATACACTGCAGGTGCTCCCGGCTTACAAGCTACTAATCCTCAGATGGCTGCATACTACAATGCCATGGCTCAGCAAGATGCTCAGTTGGCTGCTCAGGCTCAGATGGCAGGTCAACAACAAGCTCAGTTTGGTCAAGGATTGATGACTGGTGGTTTGAATCTTCAAGGTGCTGGTTACGGATTGCAGACACAAGCTCTAGCTCCATACACTAACTACATGGCTGGTGCTACTAATCTAGAGAACCAAGGCTTGAATGCTTTGACTCAAGGTACTGCATTAGGTTCAGCAGGAGCTGCCTCAGCTCAAGCAGCTGCAAATCAATACGCAGCAGGTCAATCAACTGCTAACCAAGCTCAACGTGCAGCTTTGCAGGGCACTGTAGCTGGCTTAACAGATCCTATTAGTCAGTTAATTAGAGGATTGTCTGCTCCATCTGCAACACCTTACCAACCAGCTGCTGTTAGCGGATACTTTGGATACTAATAAGGAATAACATGGCAACACCACAATCAATTCAAGGTTTGTTTGGAGGCATGGCTTCTCCAGAGGAAATGCAACGTCAACTAATTGAACAAAAGGCTGCACAGTTTGCTGAGATGAATCAAAATCAGCAACTTAGTTCAATGGCCTACAAAGGCGGTGCTAACTTAGGGCAAGGTTTAGCAGGTGCTTTTGGTGTAAACATTCAAGATCCTACCATTCAACGTGCTACTCGTTTGCGTCAACTTGCAAGCCAATACAATACCAATACAGCTAGGGGTCTTCGTGACATGGCTGCTGCATTACAAGCTACAGATCCTGAGTCAGCTTTTCAGTTAACTCAACGTGCTCAAGCTATGGATATGGAAGAAGCTAAGTTAGGTTCTGAACAAGCACTTAAAACACAACGTGAGCGTGAAAGAGAAGCTGCAGATCCTTTCCAGAAACTTCTAGAAAAGGGTGTTTATACTCCTGCAAGTTTAGCATTGTATAAAACATCAAAGAATGTAAGTGACTTGAAGTATAAGGATAAAGAATTCTCACCTTCAGAGATTCAAACACTACAAGAGTATAGAAAGACATTGATTTCACCTGCTCAAGACAAAGAGATTGCAGAAGTAAATGCCGTTATTAAAGCAGCTGGAGAAGGTAAGGGAACTAAGATTATTAATGAAATCCCCGGCTTAAAAGGAACTGGAGATATTGTTAGTCTTCGTCAGAACCTTAACACTACATTGAAGCCTTATCGTGATGCTGTTAATGCAGCTGATGCTGCTATTGCACTGGCTGATGATGTTCTTAAGACAGGTAACTTTGCTTCTGCTTCTGCGTTATCTCGTCAGTTGGCTAAAGCTTCAGGTGAGACACAGTTGTCTAAATCTGACGTAGAAGCTTTTGGTGGTGATCCTTCATTAGTTGGTATGGTATCTGATACTGTTTCTAGACTGGCATCAGGAACACCAACTGAAGATACTACACGTAAGTTAAAACAACTTGCTCAGATTATCAAGAAGAAGAATCAAGCTCTTGAAGACAATGAGATTAAACAGACACAACGTACAGCTGAACTATCTGGCCTGTACAAACCTGAACAAATTAAAGAAGTATTTACACTAAGAGGTACACCATCAACAGGAACTGAACGTACCACTAAAAGTGGTGTTAAATATTCTGTAGGGGACTAATTAATGAAGTATATTATTAACGGTAAGCCTGTTACTGTAGACAGAGAATTAACTGATGCTGAGATTGATGAGATTGCAGCTGACTTAAGTGGTTCTATTCCTACTGGAGGTAATCCACCAGCTCCTGTAGCACAACCTCAGATGTCTGCTGCCGAGCGTATGTTAAACAATGCTTTGATGGGAGCTGCTGCAGTTCCTATCCTTGGTGCAGGTGCTAGAGGTTTACAAGCACTGACACAAACAACTAAAGCAGCACCATATACAGCTAACTTGGCTAAAGCATTACTTCCTCAGTCTGGTCGTGCCTTAACAGCTGAAGGAGTTATTGGAGCTACCAGTGGTCTAGTTGGTGGAGAGGTAGGTCAACAAGTTGCTCAGAAGTTTGGAGAGCCTTACAGACAAGCAGGAGAGTTTGTAGGTGGATTAGGTTCAGGTATGTTTGCAAACACAGTTGCACGTAACGTACCTGAAATGGCTATGGGTGCTTGGAAAGCTCAGACGGGTAACATTGTAGATGAAGTAGCCAATGCAGCTGGTGGTGTACGTGCTCGTGGTCGTTTATCACAGGCTATGGAAGCTAACCCAACACTATCTGATGATCTTTTAAGAGCTAAAGAGATTGAAGCTTCTACAGGTGTTAAGTTACCAGTTACAGCTGCTTCTAAGGGAGACACTACTCTCACTGGCTTGGTTAGTTCACAGACATCACGTGGTGAGAATGCTTCATTTACAGCTTTCATGGCTAACCAAGAGAAAGAAGCTTTAGAAGCTGTTAAACAAGCACAGCGAAGACTTGCTGGAGATCCTAAGAATGCTGAAGCTATTGCTCAAGTAGAAGCTAAAAAGGTAGAGCTTGAGAACTTCCGTAGAGAGACAGCAGCTGAGATGCGTCTAGCTAATCAGAACCGCACTATTGAAACAATAGATACTCGCATTAAAGATCTTACTGAAGATACTTTAAATGTAGCTACAAATAAAGAAGATATTGGTAATCGTATTAATAGTCTTTTGTCTGCTAAAGAGAAAGCTATTCGTGAAGACTTCTCTAAGAATGTATACACACCTTTATTGAATAAAGCTAAAACAGATGGTGTTGAGATGGAGTCTCAAGTAGCTGCTGTAGTGTGGAACTACATCAAGCAGGAAAGAGCTGGTGATGTGTTTGCTAAGTTTCCCGGCTTACTATCACAGGTTGAAAGAGCTTTTGCACCTAAGAAAACACCTACAAGCAGTAAGTTTGCTGAGAAGTATCCTCAACTTGTTAAATCAACTGAAGGAACCTTTCAGAATGTATCTGTTACTGATGTTGACTCTTTAAAGAGAGCTGTTAACAAAGCCATTGGAGATACACAGGATAGAGATCAATCACGTATCTTGCTTGGCTTTAAGAGACAACTAGATGAAGCTATTGGCACAATGCCTGAGTCCTTTGCAGTTCCATACAAGCAAGCTGATAAAGACTTTGCATTCAAGGTTGGAATGCCTTTTAGTGAAGCTGGTGTAGTGTCTGTAGACAGAGCAAGGTTTGTTGAGTCTGTAGTTCCAATGCTTACAAATAAGCCTTCAGCTGTTCGTCAGATCTTAGCTGCTTCTGATAATTCACCTGAAGCTGTAAAGATTATTCAAGATGCTTTCTTGATGCGTATTGCACAAACAGATGGTATTGTTAATAAGAATACACTAGAAATTAACCCAGCAGCTTTAACATCATTCATTAAGAAGAACAGTGCTACTATTGAACAAGTACCGGGCTTAAAAGAATTCCTACAGCGTAGGTCTAATACTGTGGCTGATCTTCGTGCTGATAGAACACGTATTCTTGATGAACAGAAGCAAGCAACAGTTGATAAGTTCTCTAATGTATGGTCAGAGGCTTATGGTTCCAAGGGTGGTTTTGAAGGCTTTGTAAACAATGCTTTGAAAACTCCTGAAGACATGAACAGGCTTATCCGTATGGCTGGATCAGATCCTGCACTGCGTAATGGTCTTAAGAGTAGCATACTAGAGATTGGTTTAAATAGTCCTAATAAAGTAGCTTTCTATACTGACAACGCTAAAGCACTTGATAGTTTGTTTGGTAAAGAACACTCACAGACTGTTAAAGACTTGTTAGAAGGTGCTGAAAGACTTGCACAGTTCCCACTGCGTAATAAAGTTAATCAGACACTGACACAGCAGACTGGCTTTGAACGTGAGTTTGGTACTGATCCTGCACGAGCTGCTTCATTGCTTAGACAACAAGTTCAAAGTACATTCTATAAAGCCTCTACTTTATTCAGTCGATTTGTACAGAATAAAGCTACTAAGTCAGAGGCTGCAGAGATTCAGGAATTCTTGAAGAACCCCGGAGCTGTGGCAGATGCTGCTGAGTTATTAAAAGCTTTGAACGATACCTCAGATCAAGGTATTAAGAAAGCTTTAAAGATAGCTGGTAAGCTGGCTAAGAACACTGCTTCGGCAGGTATCTTTGGAGGTCTTGCACCTGTGATTACTGGTGAACTTGGACTAAGCGAGAGACAACCAGTACAACCTTACGCTGAGTAACCCTTATGAAGAGGCTAACTCTAGCCCTTCTAATCTTTTTTACGAGTTTTATAGCGACAGCTGGCTTCGACCCTAACGCAGATAGATGTGTTAAGTGGACATGGAAGTGGGCTGCTGACTATAAGACTCGTATTGTCGTATGTCTAGAATGGAAGAAAGCATATAACAAATGATTGATCCTCTAACAGCTCTAGCAGGGATACAGTCTGCAATCAGTATGGTCAAGAAGGCTAGTAAGGTAGCCAATGACTTAGGCTCACTTGCACCTATGATTGGTAAGATGTTTGATGCCAAGAGTGTAGCTACAAAGGCTATGCTTCAGGCTAAGCAGTCTGGTAAGGGTTCCAACATGGGGACTGCATTACAAATTGAGATGGCTTTGGAGCAAGCTAGAGCCTTTGAAGAAGAACTTAAGATGCTCTTCATGCAGACAGGTAAGATTGATGTCTGGAACAAGATTAAGGCTAGGCAAGCTGAGATGGACTTAGCTGATGCCAAGGAGCTTAGTGCTCTGAAGAAAGCTGAGAAAGCAGCTAAGGAGAAAGAACAAGAAATGAATGAGATAGCCATGATTATAGGTGGTGTCTTCTTTGTTCTCTTCTTAGTGTTTGTTGGTGTCAATGAGTTAGTGAACTTCTGTGCAACTACTCAAAGGTGTGGTAGATGAATGAGTACCAAAAGACATTTGACCTGTGCTTAAAGATATTTGTCTATGGTCTTGTAGCTCTGTACTTCTTAGGCTTCCTTAAGTTTCTCCCTGATGATCTTTCTGACAAGATTGTTGCTTTATTATTATCTAAGATAGGACTCTAATGTTATCACTATTCTCGACCCTCGGTGGTCTACTAATCTCAGGTTTACCTAAACTATTAGACTTCTTTCAGAACAAGAACGATCAGAAGCATGAGTTAGCATTAGCTCAGATACAAGTTGAGATGCAGCTTCAGATGATGGCTCAAGGCTTTGCAGCTCAGGAGCGTATGGAAGAGATACGTACAGATCAGATCTCAATGCAGACTGATGCTGAGATGACTGTAGCTGCATACGATCATGATAAGAAGATCATGGACAAAGCTAGTAAGTGGGTGGTTAACTTCGTAGGTACTGTACGTCCTATGGTTACATACATCTTTGTCTTTGAGTTATGCGCTATCAATGCTTGGATTGCCTACTATGTGTACAGCAGACCTAGTTTAGTTAATAACATGGAAGAATTAATTGCACTATCTGACATTATTTTCTCTACTGATGAGATGGCTATGCTTGGAGGTATCATAGGTTTCTGGTTCGGATCACGTAGCTGGGCTAAGAAATGAAGCTAAGTAAAGCTGGAGCTGACCTGATGCACAGGTTTGAGGGGTGCAGAAATAAACCTTACCTGTGTCCTGCTCATATCTGGACTATTGGTTATGGTCATGTCCTCTATCAGGAACAGATACGCTTACCAATGGTAGCTAAAGAGGGACAGACTACAACAATTCGTAAAGAGTTACCACTGAGACAGGAGGACAATCGTGTATGGTCTAAAGAGGAAATCGAAAAACTATTCGCAGATGATGTCAACCTTTTTGAACGTGGTGTTCTACGACTTGCTCCTACTCTATCTGGTCATCAAGGGGCTTTCGATGCGTGTGTCTCTTTTGCCTTCAATGCCGGACTGGGCAATTTTCAGCGGTCTACTATTCGGATGAAGATTAATAGAGGTGAATGGGATGCTGCTGCTGAAGCTTTCATGCAGTGGACTAAGGGAGGTGGTAGAGAACTCCCCGGCTTAGTTAAACGAAGGAAAGCTGAAGTAGCTCTATTCCTAACTAGCTTTAAAGACGAAGATACAGAGTAACACAAGAAAGCCCCAAAGGATCACTCCTAAGGGGCTTTTTAGTTATCCTAGTATATTCTTCAGTTCATGACGATTAATCAAGGATAAATGCTAAGGTTAAGAAGCCTATGTGTAAGTAGATAACTTGATTGGCTTCCTCTGACATATTGTTCTCCTCATCCATGATGTACAGTTCATCAGCTTCTATGCCAAAGACTAAGCCAGTCTTGAATTCAAAGTCTAGTATCATATCTCACACGCACCAGCGGTACACGCTAGTGTCTGAGCACCTTCAACATTGTCAGTACCTTCAACCAGTTTATCCCAGTCAATACCTAGAGGCATACTGGCTACCATGTCGTGATACTCAAACTCAGTCATGGACTCATAAGGAGCTTGTCGGTATGTTCCACCATCCATCGGTAAGAAGCTCACACCTGTAATCTCATCAAAGTTATTCCACACCCAAGCTCCAACTTCAGGCCACTCATTCTCGTTCACTGAGATAGTCACTGAAGGCTTATGCTCACAGTAGTGACGCTGGAACAGGAGCCACAAGCGTAGGTGCTTAATAGCATTCAAGTCTTCACGCAGTACAGCACCCTTCTCCACTCGCATTGGGAAGCTAAAGATAGTTGTGCTATCAGGCTTCATCACACAAGCTTCGGCTGGAAACCCTTGAGCTTTCAAGAAGTCAGTCAGAGGGTCTTTGTTATCAGACCGAACACGACGAATAAAGTACTGACTGTGCTGAGGATGGATGCCACTAGCAGTGCCTGTAAGCTGCGATACAGTACCTTCAGGCTTAATGGCAGTGATGGCAGCACTGCGATTAATACCGATAGCATCAGCAAACTCAGCGTTAGTGTCAATAGCAACATTCTTCATTCCTTCCAAGATAGCAGGTAGTTCAGTACTATCAGGATTATTCAACAAAGTATTATCCAAGATACCAGTCATAGACACACCCAGCAAACGCTCATCTTCAGTGTTTGTCTGCCACACCTTACGAAGGTACGGGAAGTGAGTCATCGTCGATTGAAAAGTCCCCAGAATAGTAGCCAAGCGCACCTTATTCCGTAGAGTATCCACACTATCATCGCTCCGAACAATAACAGAAGACAGATTACAAAATTGATAAGGTCTAAGGATAATCTCACTGCAAGGGTTTGTGCCCCATTCTTTACCCAGTTCCCTACGTCCACTCTTAGCTGCTTGAAGTTCACTTGCATAACGGTTAAAGATACCTCGCTCTCCAGAATGTGATTCATAAATGCTTGACCACTCACGCATAAACTTACCTACGTCAGGCTTGACTTCATAGATGGCACTGTTGTTAGCCAAAGCACGTTGACCATTACCGTCCCACCAGTTACCAGCTTTAGCGTGAGCCATACGGTCATCACTCAAGTCTGACAGGGAGATCATAGCACTTCGACGCACTCCACCGACCACAACAACTTCGCCAACTTTGCAGAGGATGTCGTGAGCTTCCAAGCTTGTAAGTTTTCGTCCCGTAGCAGCCTTGAATTTATTAACAACATATTTGAACAAGTCGACAAGAGGTTCAGGCCCACTCGCACGTCCACCGAAGGTTTTAAGTCGTGCACCTGCAGGTCGTACATTAGATACGTCCCACTTCGGAATCTCACCTGCATATAGCAAGGCAATAACTTGTCGTAAGGCTTTAGCCCAACCTTCTTTGGAGTCTTTAACATTAATGACAGTGCCACTATTGTACAAATCAACTGGAATCTCAGGTAACTTAGATACATACTTTTGCTCCACACTAAAGCCTACACCAGTTCCGCATAACAGAATATACATGGCCTCATCAAAGGCTTTAGGATCATCAATGGGTAGGTACGAGCAGTTATAACCTGCAATGTTCTGTCGCTCTAAAGCATCACCAGCTGTCATGATGCTACGCATTGATGGCATCACTTCTAAGTTAGTCACAGCAGACTGAAGCTCATCACGTAGTGGCTGTGTCAGTGTGTAGTCATGCTTGTCTTTCAAGTGTTTGGTCATGAAGTCAAAGTAACGATTCACAGTCTCAGGCCAGTGCTCTCTCCGGCCTTTATCATCCAAGTAGCGAGAGTAGCGGCTCTTGCCAATGTATTCTTGGT
>Ga0209358_10001517_pt1 | contig 18335 bp, 20 predicted proteins | sample LauGreFa1BDMLBSN_2_FD_187574 | JGI IMG/M metagenome (GOLD analysis project Ga0209358, IMG submission 187574) | Freshwater lake microbial communities from Lake Michigan, USA - Fa13.BD.MLB.SN (SPAdes) (version 2) | ecosystem: Environmental > Aquatic > Freshwater > Lake | place: Lake Michigan, USA... | reverse complement strand
AAGTCGAGGTCTGGGGCGGCTTGCAAGCCATGCTGGACTGCCCGCTGCCGATGCTAGCCCTGGTGCGTGGCAACTGCATGGGGGCCGGTTTGGAAATTGCCAGCTGCTGCGACCTGCGGCTGGGCGCGGCTGGTAGCGTGTATGGCGCGCCGATTGCCCGCTTGGGCTTTCCTATGGCGCCGCGCGAGGCCGCTCTGGTGCAGCAGGCCGTCGGTGCGGCGACCGCCAGCGCCATGTTGCTGGCCGCTGAAAGTTTTGACGCGGCGCACATGCTGCAATGCGGCTTTCTGGCATGGTGTACCCCCGAGGAAGGCGTGCAATCCCAGGCTGATGCACTGCTGGCGCGCATGCTGCAGCTTTCGCCCCAAGCGGCGCGGCTTAACAAACAAGTGCTCCGCAGTGAACGCCCGATACAGGGGCCCACACCCGCGTCGGCCTACGCCTATGCCGCCAGCCCGGAACACCGCGAGGGCGTGCAGGCTTTTTTGGATAAGCGTCGGCCGGAATTCTAAAATTGCCTAGCCCTGCCATTACTGGGGCCGTGCCAGCTAGTATGCTGGCGCTGTCTCTCACTACAAACTTCGCTGGAACCCGAAAGCTTTTACATGCAAAGCGTCCTGCTGCTTGACGACAACCTGGTCAATCTGAAGTGGCTGGAGCTGCTGGTGCAGCGCTTAGCGCAGGCGCAGTGCCTCAGTTTTAGCGACCCGGCGGCGGCACTGGACTATGCGCGTTCGCACCGCGTGGATTTGGTAGTGGTCGATTATTTGATGCCGGACATGAACGGTCTGGAATTCATCACAGCTTTTCGCGCTGTGGAGGGTGCTGATTCCATCCCCTTGCTGATGATTACCGCGCACGACGAAAAAGAGGTGCGCTACCGCGCCTTGGAGGCTGGTGCGTACGACTTCTTACCCAAGCCGGTGGATGCGGCTGAGTTTTTGGCACGTGCCCGCAATTTGCTCAAGTTGCGCGAAGCCAGTTTGCGCCTGGCCGACCATGCGGCGTGGTTAACCAAGGAGGTTGAACTGGCCACCCGCGAGATACGCGAACGCGAACGCGAAACCGTGATGTCGCTGGTCAAAGCCGCTGGTTATCGCGACTATGAAACCGGCGCCCACATTGCACGCGTCGGGCATTACGCGCATCTGATTGCCCAGGGCTTGCAACTATCGGCCCAGGACCAGGCCTTAGTGCTGGACGCCGCCGCTATGCATGACATCGGTAAGGTCGGCATTCCCGACCATATTCTTCTCAAGCCCGGGCGTCTGGATGATGAAGAGATGGCCATCATGCGCCAGCACGCTAGCCTTGGCCATGATTTACTCAAGGGCAGCAGTTCCCGTTTATTGCAGGCTGGTGCCACCATCGCTTTGGGCCACCATGAAAAATTTGATGGCAGCGGCTACCCGCAAGGTCTCAGCGGCCAGGACATCCCCTTGTTTGGCCGCATCGTGGCGGTGGCCGATGTGTTTGATGCGCTCACCTCGGAGCGCCCCTACAAAAAACCCTGGTCATTGGAGGATGCTGCGGACTATTTGCGCGCGCAGCGCGGCCTGCATTTCGATCCGCAATGCGTGGACGTTTTTCTGGCGGCCTGGCCCCAGGTGCTGGCAATACGCCAGCGCTTTGCCGACGAGCCTAAGGCCCCGCCGGTCTTGGCCCCGCTGCCTGATGGTGCGGCGGCCTGATTGGCAAAAGCTTAGCGCAGCACCAACACCGGCGTGCTGCTATGGGTCAGCACATGCTGGGTTTCGCTGCCAAGGAGTAGGCGCTTGATGCCGCGCCGGCCGTGCGAGGCCATGACGATCAGGTCGCAGTCGTTTTTCTCGGCGGCGGCAATGATGGCGTGCGACACCATGTCCGACTTACTCACCAGTGTGCGCACTTCCACGCCTTTGGCGGCAGCGGCTTTTTTTACCAAATCAAGCACCGCCTGCGCTTTGTTAACCCACAAGGCCTCGACCCGTTTGATCTCGCGGGAGTCGCTGGCCATGCCGCCTTCAAAGTAGGCAATCGGGTAGGGCGGCACCACTTGCATGGCAATCAACTCGGCTTTGCAAGTCGCGGCCAAGCTGATGGCGCTGGTGACCGCTTTTTTGGATAACTTAGTGCCGTCGGTGGCGACGAGGATACGGGTGTACATAGTGTTTTCCTTGTGAAATCTGTGCAATGCGCCTAGCCTAAGTGCCTGGCGAAGCGGCGACTTGACATGGATCAATACGCCTTCTTGTTATGCGCGGCAGACTGCTGCCCATGTCTAATGCGGCTTGCCACGTTCCTTTGTCTGCGCCGCGCTCGTGGGCCAATGACACTTCGGCTAGTCGGCTGGCTTTGAATAGTTTTAGCACTGTCGCCTCAGCCGCAGCCTCGGCTTTAGCCGCACTGAACGACCCCCAAGAATGGCCGGCCTTCTCTAAGGAAGTGACGGGCTACAAAGGCGTTTGGGAATCGCACCTGGTAGTGCAAGGCATGCACTGCGCCGCCTGCGCGATGACGGTGGAACAGCTTTTGCGCCAAGTGCCCGGCGTGCGCAGCGCGCGCGTCAATGCCGCCTCGCAGCGCGCTAGCGTGGTCTGGGATAGCGCGCTGGTTCTGCCCGCGCAATGGATGGGCCGGGCGCAGGCCCAGGGCTATGGGCTATTGCCCGCGAACGATGTATTTGCTATCGACATGCGACGCAGAGAGCGGCGCGCGGCGCTGTGGCGCTGGTTAGTGGCCGGGCTGTGCATGATGCAGGTGATGATGTACGCCTACCCGGCTTACACCGCCGCCCCCGGCGACCTGAGCGGCGAGATGGAGCAATTGCTGCGCTGGGCTTCCTGGGTGCTGAGCTTGCCGGTGCTACTGTTTTCTTGCGGGCCGTTTTTTTCCAGCGCCTGGCGCGACCTGCTGGCGCGGCGCATTGGCATGGACCTACCGGTGGCGCTGGGCATTGCGGTGACGTTTGCGGTCAGCAGCGCCGGTACGTTTGAGCCGGGCGGGCCTTTTGGGCGCGAGGTGTATTTCGACTCGCTCACCATGTTTGTGTTTTTCCTACTCAGTGGCCGCTGGCTGGAGCTGCGCTTGCGCGAGCGCACCGCCGGAGCGCTGGACGCGGTGTTCAACCGCTTGCCCGATAGCGTGGAGCGCTTAGGCGCAGATGGCAGCGCCGAGCGCATCGCCGCGCGCCGGGTGCGCGTGGGTGATGTGTTGCGGGTCTATGCGGGCGAGACTTTTCCTGCCGATAGTGTGGTGCTGCAAGGCAGCAGTGCGGTGGATGAAGCCATGCTCACCGGCGAGTCGCGCCCGCTGGCGCGCGGCCCCGGCGATAAGGTGCTGGCGGGCAGCCACAACCTCGCCGGTACTTTGCGCGTGCGGGTGGACAAAGCGGGCACGGACACGCGTTTTGCCGCCATCGTGGCGCTGATGCACAGTGCGGCCACCGAGCAACCGCAAGTGGCGCGCCTGGCCGACCGCATGGCCAAACCTTTTTTAATCGGCGTGCTGCTGGCCGCGGGTCTGGTGACCTTGTGGTGGTGGCCGCGCGACCCGGCGCACGCGATGATGCTGGCGGTGGCGGTTCTGGTCGTCACCTGCCCTTGCGCTTTGTCGCTGGCCACACCCGCTGCCATGCTGGCCGCCGCCGGGCGTCTTGCCACGGGTGGCGTGCTGGTGCGCCGTTTGCAGGCTTTAGAAACCTTGGCGCGGGTGGATACGGTGGTGTTCGACAAAACCGGCACGCTGAGCAGCGATGCGCAGCAACTGGACAGCACGCAATGCCGACCTGGCATCCGACCCGAACAGGCACTGGCCATGGCCGTTGCCCTGGCCAGCCATTCGCGCCATCCCGCAGCGCGCGCTTTGTGCGAGGCTGTGCAGGCGACTGCGCAGCTTGGGATTTGCCAAGCCAAAGAGGTGCAAGAAACTGCGGGCCAAGGTCTGTCTGGCCAAGTGATGCGCGCCAGCGCTGGCAGGGGCGTGCACCTTGCTGCTGCCCATTGCGATGCGGGCGCGGTTTTCGATGTTGGCTTTGGTGCGACGCCACGTTCCATGCGTCTGGGTTCGGCCGCGTTTTGCGGTTTGGCCGATGCGCAAAGCGATAGCAGCAGTGTGTTCCTCACGGATGCGCTGGGCTGGGTGGCGACCTTTCAATTGCGCGAAGTGCTGCGCCCGGACGCCCGCCGCTGCGTGCAAGACCTTGATGCCATGGGCCTGGCAGTGCATCTCTTGTCTGGCGATGCGCCGGGCCCAGTGGCGCAGGCTGCAGCCCAGTTAGGCATTACGCTAGACCGCGCCCACGCCCGTTGCACCCCGGCTGACAAACTGGCCCGCTTGCGCCAACTCCAAGGCCAGGGCGCGACGGTGGCCATGGTGGGCGACGGTATGAACGATGCGCCGGTATTGGCCGGGGCGCATGTGGCGTTTGCCTTTGGCAATGCTTCGTCGCTGGCGCAGTCGCAAGCGGACTTAGTGGTGCTGGGCTCACAGTTGGGTGCTATCACCGACACCCTGGTGCTGGCGCGCAAAACGATGCGCGTGGTGCGGCAAAACCTGCTCTGGGCGCTGCTCTACAACGCGGCCTGCGTGCCCTTGGCGGTGGCCGGGCTCTTGCCGGCCTGGTTGGCCGGGCTGGGCATGGCGAGTAGCTCCTTGCTGGTGGTGACCAATGCGGCGCGCTTGGCGCGTTCCCCGCAAACTGATAGCGCAATGCAAGCGCTACAGAATTCCAAACCACTCATTGCGAGGCCGAGGTGAATACATCGTCATTGCGAGGCCGTAGGTGAATACATCGTCATTGCGAGTCCGTGCATGAATACGTCGTCATTGCGAGGCCGCAGGCCGTGGCAATCCATGACTTTATGCTTTGGCGCAAGTGAGCTCACTCCACCATGGACTGCCACGTCGCTAACGCTCCTCGCAGTGACGGGAGTTACGCTCATTGCGAGGCCGTGGATGAATACGTCGTCATTGCGAGGCCGTAGGCCGTGGCAATCCACGTTGGCAAGCGCCACGTCCTGAAGCCGCCATGGACATTCTTTACTTGCTCATTCCCCTATCGGTCAGCCTGGTGTTTTTCATACTGGGCGGTTTGTGGTGGGCCATAGACCGGGGGCAGTTTGACGACATCGAGTCCGAAGGCGCGCGCATATTGGAAGACGAGGCCGATTAATTCGAATTTTTCGAACACCGTTTTCGCGCCACTTGATTTGCATCAAATCATTTTTCCACCCCAAGCCACACACTGTGCGTAACGCATCTATTGAGAGAGGTATGTATGGAATTTGCAAACCAGCAGGCGGCAAGCTACAACGACACCGTCGTGCGCCAGTTTGCGATCATGACCGTGGTCTGGGGCGTCGTGGGTATGTTGGTAGGCGTCATCATCGCCTCCCAATTAGCCTGGCCCGAACTCAATTTCGGTATCCCCTGGTTGAGTTATGGACGCTTACGTCCACTGCACACTAACGCGGTGATTTTTGCCTTTGGCGGCTGCGGCTTGTTTGCCTCTTCCTACTACGTGGTGCAACGCACCAGCCAGGTACGCTTGTTTTCGGACAAGTTGGCGGCCTTCACTTTTTGGGGCTGGCAGGCGGTGATTGTGGCTGCGGCGATTTCGCTGCCCATGGGCTACACCCAGGGCAAGGAATACGCGGAGTTGGAGTGGCCGATTGATATTCTCATTACGCTGGTCTGGGTCAGCTACGCAGTGGTGTTCTTCGGCACTTTGGGCACACGAAAAGTCAAACATATTTACGTAGCCAACTGGTTTTTCGGCGCCTTTATTTTGGCCGTAGCCATCTTGCATTTGGTCAATAGCGCGGCCATTCCCGCCGGGTGGATGAAGTCCTATTCGGCATACGCTGGCGTGCAGGACGCGATGATTCAATGGTGGTACGGCCACAACGCTGTGGGTTTTTTCCTGACTGCTGGTTTTCTGGGCATGATGTATTACTTCATCCCTAAACAGGCCGAGCGCCCTGTCTATAGCTACCGGTTGTCTATCGTCCACTTTTGGGCGCTGATCTTTACCTATATGTGGGCCGGCCCGCACCATTTGCACTACACCGCGCTGCCGGACTGGACGCAGTCAGTGGGCATGGTGTTCTCGCTGATTTTGCTGGCGCCTAGCTGGGGCGGCATGATCAACGGCGTGATGACTTTGTCGGGCGCCTGGCACAAGCTGCGGGACGACCCGATTTTGCGCTTCCTCATCGTGTCCCTGTCCTTTTATGGCATGAGCACTTTTGAAGGCCCGATGATGTCTATCAAGACGGTGAACGCGCTCAGCCACTACACCGACTGGACGGTTGGCCATGTGCACTCTGGCGCTTTGGGCTGGGTAGGGCTGGTCACCATGGGCAGCATGTACTACCTGATACCGCGCCTCTTTGGCCAGAAAAAAATGTACAGCGTGCCCGCCATTGAGCTGCATTTTTGGGTGGCCACCATCGGCATCGTGGTCTATATCGCAGCGATGTGGATCGCCGGTGTGATGCAAGGCCTGATGTGGCGTGCGGTCAACCCCGACGGCACTTTGACCTATACCTTTGTGGAGTCCGTGAAAGCCACTTACCCGTTTTATGTCTTGCGTCTTATCGGTGGATTGCTCTACCTGATCGGCATGCTCATCATGCTGTGGAACACCCTGAAAACGGCGCTTGCCGGTAACGCGGTTTCGGTGCAAGTGCCGCCGCTACTAGCCCACGCCTGAGCAAAGGAAACTGATATGACAAACCCCACTGATAAAACTGGCTTCACGCACGAGAAGATCGAGACCAACAACTTCTTGATGATCGTATTGATATTGCTCGTGTTGCTGGCCGGCGGCATGGTCGAAATCGTGCCCCTGTTCTTCCAAAAATCCACCACCGAGCCGCTGGCCGGCGTCCAGCCCTATACCGCGCTGCAATTAGCCGGGCGCGATGTTTACGTGCGCGAAGGTTGCTACAACTGCCATTCACAAATGATCCGCCCGCTGCGTGCCGAAACTTTGCGCTACGGCCATTATTCGGTGGCGGGGGAATCGGTGTACGACCACCCGTTTCAATGGGGTAGCAAGCGCACCGGGCCGGACCTGGCACGCGTGGGCAGCCGCTACAGCGACGAATGGCACAGCATCCACCTGAACAACCCGCGCGACTTGGTGCCTGAGTCCAATATGCCGGCCTATCCCTGGCTCGCCAAAACGCCCGTGGACGCGCAAAGCATGCCTGCGCATATGCGCGCCCTGCGCACCGTGGGCGTGCCTTATACCGATGCAGAAATCGCCACTGCTACAGAGGCTTTGCAAGGCAAAACCGAGCTAGACGCCACCATCGCTTATTTGCAAATGCTGGGCCTGGCGCTTAAGTAAGGCCAAGGAAAAAACATGGACATCAACACCCTACGCACCTTGGTCACGCTGGCCAGTTTTGCCGTCTTTGTGGGCATTATTTGGTGGACTTATTCACCCAAGCGAAGCGAAGATTTTTCGCAAGCCGAGCGCCTTCCCTTTGAGCAGGACTGAGCGTGCCCCCACGGCACACAGGAACTATGTATGAGCGACTTCACTAGCAACTTCTGGACGGTCTATATCTCCGTCATCACCCTGGTGGGCATGGTGGCCTGCTTGGTACTTTTATGGGTTACCGGCAAGACCCATGTCATGTCGTCTGACGACAGCACGGGCCATGTCTGGGACGAAGACTTGCGCGAAATGAACAATCCGCTGCCGCGCTGGTGGGTTTGGATGTTTGTCATTTCCGTGGTGTTTGGATTTGCCTATTTGGCGCTGTACCCGGGCTTGGGTAGCCATGCCGGGCAGCTGGGCTGGACCTCTTTGGGCGAATACCGCGCCGAGGTGTCCAAAGCAGAGGCCGACGAAGCGCCGCTATACGCCAAGTTTTCTGCGATGACACCCGAAGCACTCTCGCGCGATCCGCAGGCCAAGCTCGTGGGCGAGCGCCTGTTCATGAACAACTGCGCCCAGTGCCACGGCTCGGATGCACGCGGCTCCAAAGGCTTTCCTAACCTAAGCGATGGCGATTGGCTGTATGGCGGCAGCCCGGACAAAATCAAAGAAACCATCACCTTGGGACGTATCGGACAAATGCCGGCCATGGCCGCCGCCGTGGGCACCCCCGCTGAGGCGAAAAACGTCGCCAACTATGTGCTCAGCCTATCGGGCAGTCCGCACGACTCGCTGCGCGCTGCTTTGGGTAAGTCCAAATTTACCGTCTGTGCGGCCTGCCACGGCGCCGATGGCAAAGGCAACCAAGCTTTGGGCGCGCCTAATTTGAGCGACAACACCTGGCTGCACGGTTATGGCGAAAACGCGATTGTGGCCATGGTCAATCATGGCAAAGTCAACCAAATGCCAGCGCAGTCAGGCCTCTTGACCCAAGCCCAAATTCATGTGCTTACCGGCTATGTCTGGGGTTTTTCCAATAAATAAGCGCCAACCGATGGCGCCCTCTCTTCGTTTGAGCCGATCCCTTTGAAGCCCCCCGAAAGCGCCCCGCGCACCGTCATTCCCATCGCCGTCTCCAAGGACACCAGCCCGATCAGCCCACCCGAGGGGGCTAGCCCGGTGTTGGTGTCTTTGTACGAAGCGCACCAAAAAATATACCCACGCAGCGTCAGCGGCAGGTTTGCACGTTTGCGTTGGGCCATGGTGTTCTTTACGCAATTGCTGTTTTACGGCCTGCCCTGGCTGCACTGGGGTGAGCGCCAAGCGGTCTTGTTTGATTTAGCCGCACGGCGTTTTTATATCTTTAAGCTGGTGCTCTATCCGCAGGACTTTATTTACTTGACGGGCTTGCTGGTCATCTCGGCCCTCTCGCTGTTTTTGTTCACCGCTGTCGCCGGTCGCTTGTGGTGTGGTTATGCCTGCCCGCAAACCGTCTATACCGAAATTTTTATGTGGATAGAGCGCAAGACCGAGGGCGACCGCATTGCCCACATGCGCCGCGACGAAGGTCCTTGGAACTGGGACAAACTCTGGCGCAAGTCGCTCAAGCAAGTGCTGTGGCTGGCGGTGGGTTTGTGGACTGGCTTTACCTTTGTGGGCTACTTCACGCCCATCCATGTGTTGGCCGGTGAAGTAGCCCAATGGTCTTTCGGTTCATGGGAAATATTTTGGGTTTTGTTTTATGGTTTTGCCACCTATGGCAACGCCGGGTATATGCGCGAACAAGTCTGTATGCATATGTGCCCTTATGCGCGCTTTCAAAGCGCGATGTTTGACAAAGACACCTTGATCGTGGGCTACGACCAAGCCCGCGGCGAGCCGCGCGGTTCGCGCTCGCGCAAGGCGGACCCGGCCCAGTTGGCGCTGGGCGCGTGCATTGATTGCAATTTGTGCGTGCACGTATGCCCCACCGGCATCGACATCCGCGAGGGCTTGCAATACGAATGCATTGGCTGCGGTGCTTGTGCAGATGTGTGCGACGAGGTGATGGACAAAATGGACTATCCGCGCGGCCTGGTGAAATATTCCACCCAAAACGCGATTCAAAACGGGTGGAGTGGCTCGGAGATATTTCGCCGAGTGTTGCGTGCTCGCGTTTTGCTCTACACCGTCATCCTATGGCTCATTATTGGCATAGTGGGCTTCGGTTTGCTTGCACGTCCGCCTTTTAAAGTGGATGTAGAGCGCGACCGAAAATCGCTGGCGCGTGAGCTGCCTGGTGGCGTGATCGAAAACGTATTCCGCCTGCAAATCATGAACGTCACCGAATCCGAGCTGCGCGTGCATGTGCAGGTCGATGGCCTACCCGGTTTAAAGGTGGTGAGCGACGAGGACCTGAGCGTAGCGCCCGCGCAATCGCGTTGGTTTGTGCTGCGCCTGCAATTGCCACCAGGCCAGGCCACGCCGGGCTCACACCCCATCCATTTTGAAATTGACGGCCAGGACGACACCACGGTTCTGAAAGAAAAGGCCGTATTTATGGTTCCCCACTAAGGAGTATGTATGTCCACGCAAACCACCCCTGACGCAGCACCTTGGTGGCAATTCGGCCATGTCTGGCTGGTCGTATCCGGCCCCTTGATCGTGGTACTGGCCAGCTTCTTTACCTTTTATCTGGCCTATAGCGGCATGGATGCTTTGGTGACCAAAGCAGACTTTCCGCCCGGCGGGCAAAGCGTGCAAAGCCAGCCTTCCAATTGGGCGCCCGCTATGCAGGCCCGCAACCATGCAGCCACCGGCGTTGCAACACTACCGGCCAAGCCTTAAGGCCTTAGGCAGCGCCTTTTTCGCAGTCGGGTCGGGTGACCAGATCGCGCAGCGCATCGCTATTGAGGATACGCACATGGCGTTGTTTGACTTCGATAATGCCTTCTTCGGCAAACTTGGAAAACGTGCGGCTCACGGTTTCTAGCTTGAGGCCCAGGTAGCTGCCAATCTCTTCGCGCGTCATGCGCAGCACCAATTCTGATTGCGAGAATCCGCGTGTGTGCAGCCGCTGCACCAGGTTGAGTAAAAACGCCGCCAAGCGCTCTTCAGCGCGCATGCTGCCCAGCAGCAACATCACCCCGTTTTCGCGCACAATTTCGCGGCTCATTATTTTGTGCACATGGCGCTGCATGGAAGCGATCTCGTGCGACAACTCTTCGATGCGTTCAAAGGGCAGCACGCACACTTCGGCGTCTTCCAGCGCTATCGCGTCGCAAGTGTGTTGGTCATTGACTATGCCGTCCAAGCCCATCACTTCGCCCGCCATTTGAAAACCCGTCACCTGATCACGCCCGTCCTCGGTGGCAACACAGGTTTTGAAAAAACCGGTACGTATGGCGTAAAGGCTAGTGAACTTTTCGCCGTTGTGAAACAGCGCACCGCCTTTTTTCACTTTGCGCCGCACGTCCACCAATGTATCGACACGCGCCAGCTCTTCTTTGTTCAATCCCACCGGCATACACAGCTCGCGCAAATTGCAATTAGAGCAAGCCACCTTGATGCTGCTGGTGCTGATCGCTATCACTTTGGCGGGGTTGAGTGCCTGCGCGGTAAGGGGTGCAGACGGCAAGGCGTGGGATGGTTCAAACATGGATACCTTTCGCAACGAATCGTTCTTTGCGGCTTGTATTGGGCATTGCTTGATGCACATCAACCGCTCGTTTCCGGGCTTGCGCCACAGTAGAGGGGATGTTACCCCTTGAGCCCGTAATATGGTTGTAAGCATTCCTGTTTCTGAAGATCTTTTGCGCCGCTATGACGTGGCCGGCCCGCGCTATACCTCCTACCCGACCGCCGACCGCTTTGTGGAGGCCTTTGGCGAGGTCGATTACCTGCAAGCCCTGGCCCAGCGCTTTGGCGCCGGGGGGCGGGTAAGGCCTATTTCCCTTTATATCCACATTCCGTTTTGCGAATCATTGTGCTATTACTGCGCGTGTAACAAAGTCATTACCAAGCACCACGACCGCGCAGTGGAATACCTGCGCTACTTGGAAAAGGAGATTGACCTGCATATCGCCCGTATCGGGCGCGGGTTGCCGGTCGGCCAGTTGCATCTGGGTGGTGGTAGTCCCACGTTTTTGACCGACGCCCAGTTGGGCGGCCTGATGCATTTGCTGCACGCCAACTTTCGCTTTACCAAAGGCGCTGAAATTTCTATCGAAGTCGATCCGCGAACCGTGGATGCGGCGCGTATCGCCGCCATCGCCGCCATGGGCTTTAACCGCCTGAGCTTTGGCGTGCAAGACTTTGACCCGGCGGTGCAAAAAGCGGTGCACCGGGTGCAGGACACCGAGCAGGTATTTAGCTTGGTAGCCGCAGCGCGTGCCCAAGGCATGCAGTCTGTGAACGTAGATTTGATTTACGGCTTGCCCCAACAAAGCCCGCAGTCCTTTGACCGCACCCTGGGACAAGTGGCGCGCTTGCGGCCTGACCGCATCGCGCTGTATGCCTACGCGCATTTGCCCACGCGCTTTAAGCCGCAGCGGCGTATCGACGCCATGCAACTGCCCGGCGCGGCGGACAAGGTCACTATGCTCTCGCGCTCGCTGGCGGCCTTGTCGGCAGCGGGCTATGTGTATGTGGGTATGGACCACTTTGCTTTGGCCGAAGACGCCTTAGCCGTGGCCAAACGCCAAGGCCGCCTACACCGCAACTTTCAGGGCTATAGCACCCAGCCCGATTGCGACTTGATCGCTTTGGGCGTCTCCTCCATCGGCTGTGTAGGCGCGGTCTATAGCCAAAACGCCAAGACCTTGGATGAGTATTACGACCTGCTCAACCATGAGCACCTGCCGGTAGTGCGCGGGCTGGCGCTCAGCCGCGATGACATCCTGCGCCGCTCGGTCATCATGGCCTTGATGTGCCAAGGTGCGGTGCACTTTGAGTCGGTGTCTATGGCCCACTTGGTGGACTTTGCGCGTACCTTTGCGCCTGAGTTGCAGGCGCTAGAGGCTCTGCAAACGCAAGGGCTGGTGGAGGTGGACGCTGCGGGCATCCAGGTCACCGCCATGGGCTGGTATTTTGTGCGTGCCATTGCCATGGTGTTTGACCGCCATTTGCAAGCCGATGTGAACCGCAATCGATTTTCCAAAATCTTGTAAGACCGCTTAGCATCGCGCCGTGTCCTATGCGCTTGTCTCTCTTGCGCCCACAGCGTTTCTGATGGGCTTGGCCGGTGGCCCGCATTGCGTAGCCATGTGCGGTGCGGCCTGCGCGGGCATCGGTCAGGCGGCGGGCGCTGCGCGAGGGCGCGCGCTACTGAGCTTCCAAGCGGGCCGCATGGTTGGCTACGCGGGCCTGGGCGCGCTGGCCGCTGCATCCATGCAAGGGCTGGGCTGGCTTACCGTGCAGTCGGTGGCGCTGCGCCCACTCTGGAGTTTTTTGCATATCGCCGCCATCGCGCTGGGCCTGCTGCTACTGTGGCGTGCCCGCCAGCCGCAGTGGCTGGAAACACTAGGCCGTTATTTATGGACGCGCGCGCAAAGGCTAGGCTTGCACCGGGGGGCGGCACCGGGCCTGGTGGGCATGCTCTGGGCGCTGCTGCCGTGTGGCCTCTTGTATTCAGCGGTGATGGTTTCGGCGCTGGCCGGTAGCGTTGCCGGTGGTGCACTGCTGATGGCCTTGTTCGCGCTGGGCAGCTGCATCGGCATGCTGGCTGGGCCCTGGCTGTGGCTGCGCCTGGCGGCGCGCACACCTTCTGCCGCAGCAACGGGCGGCTGGGGCGTGCGTCTAGCCGGTGCGGCGCTTGCCGCCAGCGCTGCTTGGGCGTTGTGGATGGGACTGGTGCATGACGCGGCACCTTGGTGTGTGGTGGCTTGAGGTCTGTCCCGCCTAGGGATAATGACTGGCCATATGACGATGAAATCTTCACCCGCCGCAGGACCACCACTTTCGTTCCAAGCTGTCATGGAGACTAGGGCCGGGGGAATGGACTAATGCGCCGTTCCGTACCGGAGGCTGTCATAGCCGCGCACAAAGCACGAGAGAAGGCAATCGACCAAGTCACGCCCAAATGACACTAAAGGTCCTAGCGACCCGCGTCAACCAAGGAGCGGTGCGGCTTAAACCCGCGCTGGGTGTTAGAACTTGAAAAAATTCAGGCTTCTAGGCCGGCTTCAACGATGCGCAACATTGCGACGCCCTAGACCTTCAGCGATAAAGGCCAGAACTAAGGCATTGAGCGAAACACCCTCAGTTTTTGCTCTGGCGGTAAGCTGCATGTGCATTGAACGTGGAAGCCTTGCCAACACCTTGCCTGACGCCGACGCAGGAGTGAAGTCTTCAGCATTGAAAGCTGGGACAGGGATTTCCTGACCCATGTCTACCATCGCACTGACTGTAGCAATGAAAGCTTGCCGGCCATCCGCAATGGCTTCGAATTCGGTTGCCCCGTCCGCCATAACACCGGGAATATCGGGCATGGTGAACATGAAGCCGCCACCGTCTGCCGCAACAATTGGGCTGACTATGTGGCTGTAGGCTTCAAAGGGGAACGGGGGCGTCACTTGTGCAATAGACTTGACGGTCATGTCTTACTCCTGAATTTGATCAATCAGCGCAACAAAGCGCTTAACGTAAAAGGCCTTGATGGGCCGATGAGCCGGTACAGAAAGCGGGTCTCGCACCGAAGGATGCGAAAAAACGTGATGACTGCCGCCGGTGCTGCGCACTTCCATGTTGTATTGCTTGGCAACTGTGAGTAGTTTTGCCATGGCCCAGTCGTTCGGGTTCTGACGCATTGCCGTGAGTAACTTCGTTGCCGTGTTCATTGCCTTTATGATAGCGCCTGTAATATCATTTTGCAAGGAGCATGTTATTCATTGTCGAAAATTTTATGACGGCTGGAACGAGGATCGCCAGACCCAGGCCGAGCAAATTTTGGGGCAGTGCGAGGAGGGTGTAGAAGTTTTCAGAAATTTTTATCTGTAGATTGCGCTCTTTCATCTACTCACGTCGGAGACAGCTCTAGCTTCACACTCTTACTTTTATGGCGCGTCTGGTGGAGCCTAGGCGGATACTTTATGGCTAACCGAGCCAGATAATTTTTACGAATACGAGTCTTTTCATTGGTACATACTGAAATATCAAACTACAGCTCCTGGCGCCTGTCCGTCGCCCCCATGATGGATTGGACCGACCGCCATTGCCGTTATTTCCACCGCCTGCTAACGCGCCACACCCGGCTCTATACCGAGATGGTGACCACCGGCGCGCTGCTGCACGGCGATGTGGCGCGGCATTTGCGCTTTAACGTCGAAGAACAGCCGGTTGCCTTGCAGCTAGGCGGTAGCGAGCCGGCAGATCTGGCGCGCGCTGCGCGCATGGGGGCCGATTGGGGCTATGACGAAATCAACCTCAATTGCGGCTGCCCCAGCGAGCGGGTGCAGCGCGGCGCGTTTGGCGCTTGCCTGATGAATGAGCCTGCGCTGGTGGCCGATTGCGTGAAGGCCATGGTCGATGTGGTGGACGTGCCGGTCACGGTCAAGCACCGCATCGGTATCGACAAAAACGAGGACTACGGCTTTGTACGCGACTTTGTCGGCACCGTGGCGCAGGCCGGTTGTGGGGTGTTTATCGTGCATGCGCGCAATGCCTGGCTGCAAGGCCTGTCGCCCAAAGAGAACCGCGAAATTCCGCCGCTGCGTTATGACATGGCTTACCGCTTGAAACATGATTTTCCAAATCTGCAAATCGTGGTGAACGGCGGCATTACCAACAATGCCGATATCGCCAACCACTTGCAGCAAGTCGATGGCGTGATGCTCGGGCGCGAAGCCTATTACCGCCCTTGGCTCATGACCGAGTGGGACGCGCTTTTTTATGGCGATGCGCCTACGCCGCCATTGCCCGAAGCGGTGGAAGAAGCCATGGTCTGCTACATGGAGCGCGCGTATGCCGAAGACGGTTGCCCCTGGTATGCGATAGCGCGCCACATGCTGGGCCTGTACCACGGGCGGCGCGGCGCGCGCTTGTGGCGCCAAGTGTGGAGCGACCACCGCTTAAAGCCCTTGCCCCCGCGCGAAGTGCTGGCCCGCGCGCATGCGGCCATGGCGCAAGCCGCCGTGGTGGCAGACCATGCAGCCTGAACCAAGCGTCGGCGCGCTGCGCGCCGCCAAATTGCTGATCTGGGTGATTCCGCTGTTGTGGGTAGTCAATTCCTTTATTGCGCGGCGTGCCATAGACGTGATCACGCCGCATGTGCTGGCCTGGGGCCGATGGGCCCTGGCCGGGGTGATATTGGCTTGGGTTACCCGCGCCGAACTGTGGCAACACCGCCAAGCGCTGCGCACCCACACCCGCCGCTACCTGCTGTTGGGCGCATGCGGTATGTGGATTTGCGGCGCGGCGGTGTACTTTGCGGGGCAGACCACCACCATGATGAACATCTCGTTGATCTACGCCGCATCGCCAGTGATGATTGCGGTGGGTTCGGTGCTGTGGCTGCGCGAGCCCTTCTCCAAACGCCAGGCGCTGGGTGTGGTGCTGGCGCTGGTGGGCGTGGTGCACGTAGTGGTGCAGGGGCAGTGGCTGCTGCTCGCGCAAGTGGTTTTTGTGCCGGGCGACTTATGGATCGCCGCTGCCGCCACCGCCTGGGCCGCGTATTCCATGCTGCAAAAACACTGGGGCAACCCCATGAGCGCCAGCGCCCAACTGGCCGTCATCTGCGCCGGTGGCGTGGTGGTGCTGACGCCGTTTGCAGCCTGGGAGCTGCTGCAAGGCGGCCCGCCTTTGGGCACGCAAGCGCTAGCCTTGGTGGTGATGGCCGCGCTGTTGCCGGGCGTGCTGGCCTATTGGATTTATGGCTGGACCCAATCCGTCCTGGGCCCCGGCCCGGTGGCCATGACCATGTACTTGGGGCCTCTGTACGCAGCCGTGGTGGCCTGGCTGTTTCTGGGCGAGGCGCTGGAACTGCACCACCTGATCGGCGGCGTGCTGATTTTGTCGGGTGTGGGCTTGGTGGTAGCGGGGAAGCGGGTGGGGGACTGAGTGATCCCCGCGCAAGCTATTTGATTTTTTTGGTTTTAAAGGGCAGTAGTTCCTGGCTGACCGCTAATACTTTGAACTCCGGGTCTTTGTGCAACAGAACGGCGCTGTGTTCAGATGCGCAGGCGGCAATCCACGCGTCTGCAATGGACAAAGGAAAGAGGGCTTTGAATTGCGCGGCCTTTACTAGCAAGGTTTCGGTGTTGTGCAACCACTCGATGGGCAATGCCAAACACTGCTGGTAGGCCAGTTGGCCCGCTGCTTCGTTTTCGTCGCGCCACACGCGGTAGAAAATTTCCATGAGCGTCATAAAGCAACCGTAGCACTTGGCCTGCCCTTGCATCGCCATTTCCAGCACATGCGCCACCCGGTCCGCGCCGGGTTCATCGTCACGCAAGGTCAGTAGTGCCGATGTGTCTAGCAAAAAGCGTTTCATTCGCGGGCCGCGTCCGCTTTGCGTGCTGCTAACAGCCGGGCCGTGGTGCCGCCTTTGCCCTGTCCACGAAAGGCTTGCACCGGGTGCGCGCGCACCGGCACCACGCTGATGCCGCCTTTATCCACAATCCACTCCAAGCGGTCTGCCGGACCTAAGTGGAATTGGTGGCGTATGGCAGCCGGTACGACAGTTTGCCCTCGGGCGGTGATGGTGCTTTGCATGGCAATTCTCGGAAGATTGAATTACTAAATATCAAATAGTGTAATTCAACATCTGGGCCTTGCTAAACCAATTCCAAAAACCCCAACACCTCATCCAAATACAGCGCAAAGTCGCTAATCGCATGGTCGCCTTCGGGTAGCAGGATACGCGTAGCCTTGGGGTAACGCGCTTGCATTTCGCGCCAGTGCAGCACTTCGTCGCGTTGCGAAATCAGCGCCAGTTCTGGGCCGGGCGCATGTGTGCCTTCGTCGGCCATGGATTGCAGTTCGGCGATATAGATTTCCTGAAAATAAAAACGCTCGTCCGGTGCATGCCATTGGCTTTGCTCGCCGATATGTTTGGCCAGATCGCGCGCCGGAAACACCGCTGGGTTGAGTAAGACGCTGCGGCAGCCGGTCTGGCGCGCCACCCAGGACGTATAGAACCCGCCGAGCGACGAGCCGACCACGGCCATGGTGTCGCGCGGCCAATCCGCAATCAGGCGCAGCATGGCATGCGCAGCCTGGCGCGGCGAGGGCGGTAGCTGTGGGCAGCACCAATACACGTGCGGATGGCGCTGCGCCACGGCCTGCGCCATCAGGCGGGCTTTGGCGGACGCGGGGGACGAGCGAAAGCCGTGCAGGTAAAGCAAATGCGTGGTGTGGCCAATATGCGCGGCCATTAATGCGGCTTGGATGTAAAGGGCAAGGTGTGGGGCATCGGTGGCTCACTGCGGTATGTATGCGCAGCCATCAACCCGCCGCCTCCAGCCCGTTGGCAAAGTGCTCGCGCATGCGCTGCATGCTCAGTGCCGCATCGCGCGCCAGCAACCCGTCCATCAAGGCTTGGTGTTCGCGCAGCGATTCGGCCACGCGCCCGCTTTTGAGCAGCGAGTTGTGGCGGTTGAGCTTCATCACTTTGCGCAAGTCCGCGCACAGCTGGTCGCGCCAGCGGTTGTCGGCGATTTCTAAGAGGCGCATATGAAAGCGCTCATTCACTTCAAAAAAACGGTCGGTGGAGTGGACGGCGGCGGCCAGCTCCGTGTGCAAGGTTTGCAAGTCTTGCAACTGCGCGGGCGTGGCGCGCTGGGCCACTACGCCAGCCGCGTCAGATTCGAGTAGCGAGAGCAGGTGGTACACATCCGCCTGGTCTTTGGCATTGACCTCCGTCACATAAGCGCCGCGCCGCACTTTCATGGTCACCAGGCCTTCGGTGGCCAGCACCTTGATGGCCTCACGCAAAGGGGTTCGGCTGATGCCGTATTCCTCGGCCAGCGCCATTTCGTCGATCCAGCTG
>Ga0209358_10001514_pt1 | contig 18366 bp, 12 predicted proteins | sample LauGreFa1BDMLBSN_2_FD_187574 | JGI IMG/M metagenome (GOLD analysis project Ga0209358, IMG submission 187574) | Freshwater lake microbial communities from Lake Michigan, USA - Fa13.BD.MLB.SN (SPAdes) (version 2) | ecosystem: Environmental > Aquatic > Freshwater > Lake | place: Lake Michigan, USA... | reverse complement strand
TTTGTACTTTAAAAATTCAGAATTATCCATTCCTAAGATAAATATCTTTTTGTAGCCTAGATAGAGTGCAAACCCTAATCCTTTGTAGAGAGTCAGCCCTATATACCCACGTGGCTTGACTGGTGACAAAAGTCGTCTTTGAGAATCCAGCTAAAAGAGTTTAGTCCTTTTCAATCTAAATCTAGACGCATAGGGTAGTTTATAGTTATGGTTTCCGTAGGGATAATTCTTTCAAGTAAGTATTCTGAATTTGAAATATTTCAGCAATATGGCTTGGTACCCCCAAGCTTCTTACCCATTTTGGGACAAAGACTTTATAAAAAGCAATTCCAGTATCTAAATGAATTTTGCTCAAAAATTTTCTTGACAATTCCATTAGATTACGAATTAACCTCGGTTGACAAAAAAGAACTCATTCAAATGGGAATTCGTGTAATCAGGTGTGATCCCAACATAACTATAAACTATGCAATTCTCAATGTTCTAAGTTTAGATGAAATTAAAAATAGTTCAATAGTTGTACTTTATGGCGACACAATTATTGAAGAGAAAATTCCAATCAATACAGTAGCAATCTGCGAAAAACCAAAAAAATATACATGGGGAAGAAATGAAGGTATTTTTCGGTTCGAGCAGTCTAATAATGAGAAAAGTGAAATGGTAATGGCTGGACTATTTTGTTTAAGAAGTACTTTTCTATTTAGACGCTCAATTCACCAATCAGATGGAACAATCCTCAATGCACTAGATATATACGGTAATTATGAAGAGATACAATATAAAAAAGTGCGCAACTGGAATGATTTGGGACACTTAGAAACACTTCAAGAAACCAAGAGTTTCTATTTAGCTTCAAGACATTTCAATAAAGTCTTTTTAACTAATCTTGGTGTTCAAAAACAGTCACGCGAAATTAAAAAATTAAAAGCGGAAGTTACCTGGTACGAGAAGCTTCCCTTGGAATTCTCGAAATATGTTCCATCTCTAGTCTCAAAATCTGATAATCAGTATATCCTTGAATATATAAGTGCACCAACAGTTCACGATGTCCTTATTTATGGTAATTTTAATTCAGAACAATGGATGAGTTTCTTCGATAAGTTGAAATTATTTTTTAATGATGCATTAAAAATCTACGACCCCAACAACTGTGTATCATTTATTGAATTAATAAGAAATAAGACTCGAGATCGGTGCAATAGTTTTTTGGCAGAAAATCCGACATTGAAGGATTTTGATAATATAACGCTCACAAAAATATTTTCATCTAATAATATTGAATTTCTATTAGAGAAAATAAATATGGAGGAGACAAAATATTTAGGATTACTACATGGTGACATGTGTGCGACAAATATTTTTTGGGACGGAGCAACTGAATCGTTAAAATTAGTTGATCCTCGTGGTGACCCAACTGGACAATCAACGGGAATTTATGGAGACATAAGATACGATGTTGCAAAACTTTACCAGTCCTTTATTTTAGGTTATGATTTGGTACTACATGGGTTAAATTTAGATATAAGTAGTGCTGATGGTTCGCAAATATTTAGTTTTTCAAAATATTGTAATATTGATTTTTATTCAATTTTTCAATCACAACTTTTTAGTCCGCTGGAAATCTGCGAATCTGAAATAGTCTCGATATCTATTTTATTGATGATGGGATTAATGCCACTGCACTCTGATGACATTAATAGACAAAACAAGTTTGTGCACATAATAGTAGACATGCTTAGAAAAATAAAAACATGATTTGTATTCCAATGGCTGGCAAAAGTTCAAGATTTTATCTAGCAGGCTATTCTAAACCTAAATTTCAATTAGAAATAGGCCATCGTTCCCTTTTTCAACTTTCAGTTTTATCTTTTCAGGAATTCTTTGATTCAGAAACTTTCCTCTTTATCTTAAATGCTGAGCATAATTCTCGAGACTTTGTAGAGAGAGAATTAAGGTCTTTAGAGATTCGCAACTACATATTAGCTCAGACGAATGGCGATACTCTGGGCCAAGCTGATACGGTGGCTCTAGCTTTAATTCATGATGCAATTGAAAAAAAGGAACACTTATTGATTTTTAATATTGATACTATCCGTCCAAAGTTCAAATTTCCAGTGCATTTTCCAGATTTTCCTTGGATTGAAACTTTTATTGCCGAAGGTGAACACTGGTCATTCGTTGTCCCTTCACTAAATTCAGACGAAGTTACACAAGTTGTAGAAAAAAAAAGAATCTCAAATTATTGTTCAACCGGTATATATTTCTTTTCCTCGGTCGAAGAATATTTAGAAGTATTTAATAAATATAAAAAAACTACACTAGAATCAGAGCTTTATGTAGCTCCTCTTTATCAAATTTTAATAAATGAAAATCGAACGGTTAAGTATTCATTGATTGCCAATAATGAAATTTTCTTAGCGGGAACGCCATCGGAATTTAATTCTATAAATAAAAATGCTTTATTTAGCGCACTTGGTTTGTGAAATGCATATTATGGTATATTTCTTTCATTAAACTTCTCACGCGAGCAGAGAGTTTCCTTGCGACCCAGCTATAAAAGCCCAAGCTAAATTTTTTCATCAGTTTAGGTATTGTTCGATGCCAGCCAAATGAAGAAATGTAACCCCAAAAAATTGAGTCATAGTGGTGAAAGTTGCTTTTAAAGCTAAGGGATCTATAAATTGTGAATAAAAAAGAACCTAAGGTTCTATCCAGAATTAAACGGGGCAATCTTCTCAGAAAGTGTCTATTTTTGATTAGCTCAATATAAACATTTACTGGAGGGTTCGTCTTTAGCTTAGAATAATATGAATACAATTCCTTTATCGCATTGATATTGATTCTGTGTGCACACGCCACATTAATTAAATTAACGAACTGCTCTGTCACAGTAAAAGGTTTTGTTTCGGAATAGCTTTGCACAAGCGGTAAATCAAACGCGACTGTTTTAGAATATTTTGAATAGTTTAAATTTCCATGAGTCCAATTAGTGTGAAAGATGCCTTTTTGGGAAATATTACAACACGGCCTAAAGCCACGAGCCCAAGGACTTTTTATGTAGGCCAAGTCGTATCCATCTAGGTGTCTGAATAGTTCGAGCTTAGGAACTGCATAGATTGCCACAGGAAAAAATATATTTGGCCCAAAGGGATTGTCAGGCCGGATTATGGGTGCACCTTTTGTAAAGTCATGAACCCACCACTCTTTAAATAGGTTTTTTGAGACCAAGCAAGTTCCAATTGTTTGTTTACATTCTCCAATAAAGGCGTGAGAAATTTGGGTATTCGTCTTCAGACTACCCCAGGGAGAGAATAGATTTCCTAGCGCTTCGGGCCAATGTGTAATTTCTCCAATTACTCTCTCTCCTAAATTAACTAAATCCTCACTAAAGTAATTAAATGCATGAGATTGAGCTGCAATAAAGGGATGATCAAAGTTAGTTTGCAATAGGATTAATTGAGAATCGTTAGGTATTTTGCTTGAAGCTTTTTTCCATTCATTATAGGTGCTGAGTCTAAATTCATAAATGTGCGATTGTGGATACAAATTGCGCAACCAAGCGACTACTAAACCTTCATACTCACTAAATTCGTCATCAAATTGGATGTAAAAATCTTGGCTACTGGTCTTTAATCGTGATATTGAGTGTACGGTAGATAAAAATTGTTCTAATCTTAAGGTTTCTCTGTTGTACTCCTGACTCTTTTTATTGGATACAAGCGCCTTGTTTGTGACAAAAACAGACATTAGAAGGTGAACACGAACAGATTCACTATCAGCCTTTTCAGCACTGGCGGAATAGCCAATCAACTTAGAGTACCTTTCGTTAGTATTTCTGGGTAATTCGCAATATGAATATAAAATTTTATAAATAAATCAATTTTTTATCTTTGTTGCTTGAATTAAAGTTAGTCGTATCTATACTTTTTAATTTCGAAATAGCCGCAGGATTTTCTTCACCACCATAGAACTCGATACCCATTTTGACTCCCATCTCATTTACTGGAATTGTATACCGAAGTGACCCTAGTGCAATGTTTGTAGCCGCACTCAGTGTTAAAACTTATTCAGTAGATCCACGGGTGGTGTACCTCTTTAGGAAATCTAGTTGTCAATGATTCTACATCCAAATTCACAATCGGCCCTTTAAATTTTTGCAAGTCGCCAAAATTATGTGCAAGATGTGTGAAAGCAGAAGCCATTCCATCAAGGTAATAGTCTGACAAATCAACGGAATTGGCCAAATCTTGATAGGCATGGTTACCATAGAGAAGTATATGGTTAGAAACATTTGATTTGTACTTTAAAAATTCAGAATTATCCATTCCTAAGATAAATATCTTTTTGTAGCCTAGATAGAGTGCAAACCCTAATCCTTTGTAGAGAGTCAGCCCTATATACCCACGTGGCTTGACTGGTGACGTATTTTTACTCCAGGCAGATAAGCATCGATCATCAAAATAAAATATTTTTTGAGTAGTTACTCTTGACAATTGCAAATCTTTTGCCCAGTGAGGAACAATAAGAGTTGCATTCTTTTCTTTTGCAAAATCAAGAACTGGTTGAAGCTTTTCATTTATTTCATTAGGAAGCCCGCGAAAATATGCAAAGTCAGACAATACATAGTGAGTTATGTTTAAGGTTGAGGCAAACTTAACTTTGTAGAAGTCATTTACAACCCAGATATCCGGAAAATCGACATTTACATTTTCTACATTTAACTTCATTAGGGATGGTCCATTGCCCAACACTAAAGCTTGAGTATTAACCTTTGAGTTCCTTAGTGCTTTAGTAGCATTTTGAAAAAATCTTGAGTCACTATCATCATTAATAAAAACGATGAGTTCTCTCAAATTATAAATTGCCAACAAAAGTGGTGATCTACGTGGGTAAGGGCTTTCCCCAAGCGTATGACGAGTGTTGCCTTTGTAGTTCTCTTTCAAATTTAAAAGTCTTAGTAATAAAATATAGGCATGTTTCTTTAACCATTTTTTCATCGACAAACTATAACGTATTAACAATAGTTTGGCCTAGTGCCTTACAAGTGTGTTCGTATTCCATCAGGAAAAAATTAGTGCATAATATTCTCAAAGTGATTTCAATGGAGTTTCCAAGTCAAAATGTAAGCTAAATTTGGCAAACCAATCTAGAAAACGTCAATGGCTATCCTACTTTGTTACCCACCGATCTTTAGGCTCTAGTTGCTGGCTCTATCTAAAACCTTTGACAATAAATGTATCTCAATCTAGCAACACTCTTACTCATTTGTAATAGTATTCATTTATTATGAGAGAGTCCAAATCTGTGCACGGCACTTTTCTAATGGCATCGGCTTTCCTAATATCAATCTTTGTGCTTCCTACTTATGCTTACGATCCGGTTGGTGCTCCAAAACAATTCTTACTCAGCACACTTACATTATCATCAATTGGCTTTATACTTGCATTCAGAGAGTTTCAAGCCAGAGAGTTTAATAACAGATTTGTAAAGCTTATAAGTCTTTTTTTAATTCAACTAATGATAAATGTTGTGATTAATAGCTACGCATTTAGTGAAAGAATTTTTGGTGTGTCCGGGCGTTCAACAGGCTTAGCTACTTATCTACTTCTTACACTTTTTGCTTTAATGGTTTATAGATTTGTTCAAGTAAATTCTGTAATGTTTTGGCTCCTAGTATCTAAAACTGTAATCGAAATTTATGCTTTGGTTCAGTATTTTGGACTTGATCCTTTTGAATTTGAAACTTTCTATTCTGCTCCAAGTTCCACTTTAGGAAACCCAAACCTCGTTTCTGGATTTGTCGGTTTTGCTGCTATTACATCAATGAGAATCTGGTTTCAATTTCGAAATTGGTATGGGGCCATTCTTACCCTTACGGCTCTATCTCTGGATATTGCAGTCTTACTCGTTTCACAATCTACCCAAGGATTCGTGGCCTTGGGTGCATCGTTCTTCCTCTTCATATTTATTTTTATTTTGAAATCTTGGAAGATCAAAAAGTCACCTAAATTAATCGTATTAGTTACATTTTTGATTGTTTTTGGACTTTTTCTCGTGATACTTAGTCCATTTACTAGAGGGTATCTAGTCTCTTCAACTTTGTTCTCAAGATTTGACTATTGGCGAGCCGGGATAAGAATGTTGCTTTCAAATCCTTTTTTCGGTGTGGGCCTAGATGGATACGGTGATCACTATCGGATGCATCGAGACCAGAGCGCTATAAATCGATTCGGGGAAGGACAAACTGCTGATGCTGCCCACAACGTCTTTATTGATTTTTTTGCCAGCGGTGGTTTTCCTCTGGGAATTTTGTATCTAATCTTAGTCTTCTATGGTGCTATCAGGGTCATCCGGCAAGTACGAGCCAGTCAAGGTGCAAATCTCAATCTGATAATGGTCCTTGCCATCTGGGCAGGATTTCAAGTTCAAAGTTTTGTCTCAATTAATCAAATAGGAATTGCAATCTGGGGTTGGACCTTAATTGGTGCTATGGCAGCAGTAGGGAAGGAACAGACTGAAAAAGTGAATCTTAAGGTCAATAAGATTAAGTCAAGCAAACGGGCCAAGAGTTTGTTGGGAATACTTATCATTCTGCTTTCATGGCTACCAGCCTTATCGCCATTATCTAGAGATGCAGAGTTTTTAGCTCTGGCAAAAGAGGCTGATGGGCTTGGTTTAAAACAACTTGTAACAAGTTGGCCGAAAGACTCAGCTAGAATGATTTTTGTTGCTCAAGGGTTGAGTAATGCCGGACTTGGACCAGAATCTCTTTCAGTAATTACAGATGGCAATCAGCATAACCCTAACAACTACCAACTGTGGGAAATGCTTGCAAAGAACTCTAACGCGTCACCCTTGCAAAAAAATCTAGCGGTCAGAGAAATGAAACGATTAGATCCATTAGTAGTGCCAAAGAGTTAGAGTATGTTGCGCATAAGAGTGGCTTGGCGAAAAGAAAGTCAACTAATTCCTTTTTTCTTAATTTTGATTTTAATCACCCTCTCTTTTGTAAGCAGTAGATCGCAGATTGACCATATCTACACACCAAAGTTACTTTTACTGCTAGTCATATCATTGATTTTTGTGCTCATTAATATACCTTCTCTTATAAAAGCCTGCAATGAGTCTCTAGTTCTCAAAATGGCAGTGCTAATTCTTCTTATTCCATTCTTTCTAAATTTCCTTGAAATAGACTTATACATAGGGGAGGCGTTTCGAGCAAATGGAATTTCAAACTTTCCTCTCTTCGCAGCTTGTCTGTTACTGGGTGCACAGATAAGAACTCAATCAGATATTCACCTATTTCAGTCACTTATGACAATCTTTGGACTACTAGTCTCACTTATCATAATTATTGGTGTACTTATAGAAATAGACGCCACATCTATAGTTGCACCGCTCTCAAATTCAAATCAAAGTGGTGGAATTAATGAGAATTTCAAGTCGATTTTTATTGCCATTTGTTTACTTATGCATAGGAGCCCGTTTAATATTAAAAGTTACAAAATTAGGACTCTGAATTTGATGAGCACTTTGATTCACCTGTTCGCACTCTTAATATTGGATAGTCAGCAGAGTTTTCTTTTATTGGGACTGGCATTTATTTTTTACATTTTCCTGAAACGAAATGAACTTCAGAAATATATTTTACTTATTCCTCTTTTTGTATTTATTGGTTATGTCTTAGCTCTAAACAAATTCGGATTCACGAAGTTTGGTTCTTCAATACAAGAGAGAATTTTAATCGCCAGGAAAGCAATTGAGTATTTAGCAAATCCAGAATATTTGGTAGCAAATCCTTTTGCAGTCTCAGAGCTAAATTTTAAGAAACAAACTTTAACTGAGGACTCAAATATAGAGTTCTGGATTAATGATGTTCATAATGTTTATTTACAATTTGGATTAACTGCAGGTTTTTTATTTACTATTGCATATACAGTATTGATCTGTTTCATGTTTCTTAAACTTTCAAAAATTAAGACAGATGAAGAGGTTAGACAGACTGTGTGCATAATTGCAGCGCTTCAGTGTGTATATTCATTTACAATACTAGATTTAACATTTTCTCCAATCTATTTTGTTTTATTTGGAATGGTTTTAGGAAGGTTAAATTTTGCACAAATTCCTAAAATGGTAGGGCACAAATTTGCTGCACAGTTAATGAAAAAATTATCTAATTTTACGGTTATAGCACTAACTGCTGGACTGATAATTTCAACGGTAGTTGTAATAAAGCAGGTGAGCTTAGACGGAAAAATCTTTCAGGAAGTCAGAGAACTTAAGTTTTTTAGTGGTTCCGATTTAATAGCTCAAAAAAAGTCCGTAATTGGCAAATTAGAGGAATCTTCTAACGTCTATTTCATTTATGAAGTAGGAAGGCGGGCTTATGAAGCCAATGATTGCCCATCTCTCGATTCAATTTCAAAAATTCTCGTTCAAAAATCTCAAAACCATTTTTTATCGGGGAAATTACTAGCCTTGTCAAAAGCATGTGAAGTTGAGGTGAGCCCATAGTCTTGGAAAGCTGATTTGAGTGCCGATTTTTGGTGTCAATGCGAATCTTTGTTGCTATAGACTCAGATTAGGGCCTTTAGCTCAGTCGGTAGAGCAACGGACTTTTAATCCGTGGGTCGTCGGTTCGATCCCGACAGGGCCCACTTTTGTCTCTAAGAAAAGGCATACGGGGCTCATAAACCTAGCTCTGTGAGAGGCCCTTCACAGCAGTAGTGCTCGGTTCGAAGGAATCTTTATCTATGGAAACTCTCAAGGTGTCATTGAAGGTAATCTCAGCCCGATACCTCTACTATTGGAAGGTAGTTATTCACTTCCCTTATCTTGCGATGTCCGGATCGCGGCCAGGGCGGGAATTACACGCGGGTGAGCTAGCCCCCTTAGTAATTTGTCCGTTTTGTCCATTATCCACGACAAATTACGGCCCCATTCGTAGTAGCGGGTAGAGGCGGTGACGACTGACTCTGTAAGACAAACCGGTATATAAATAAGGGGCTCAATAAAAGTGGCAATTCGCAAGAAATCTGCCTCCGCAGGTCTGAAAGTTTGGACCGTAGCGGAGCTTGGTGCTTTCTACACAGAGCATCGCAGCGAACTTGTATCCCACGCCTCAAGGATCCTCAAAGATAGCGCTAGAGCTGAAGAAGTAATTCAAGATGCCCTGATCAAGGTCATGCTCGCCGCCCCTGAGCTTGAATCTACGGATCATGCACTTGGCTATATGCATAGAACAATCGAGAACCTCTGTATCGATATCTTCCGCCTCGAAGGTCGTCGTCCAAACCTGGTTCTCCTTGATGATAACTCGGCAGAGCTCGAATCAACCTGGGCCGATAATAAAGATCATGTTGATGTAATCGCAGCTGCAGATGATGCAGCCATTGTTAGACAAGCCCTAGCAATGCTCTCACCTGCAGAGCGAGCCGCTCTTGTTATGTGGGAGATGGAAGGAAGATCAACTGCAGAGATCGCTGCAGAGCTTGGTATTAAAGAATCTGCTGTTAGACATACCGTTTCTAGAGCAAGAGCCTCACTACGCAGGGTAATGAGCGAGTTAATTGTTGATAAAGAGCGCGGCTTAACAGCGCTAGATATGCTCTCAACGACATACAAGAAAGCAGCGCAGATCGCTAAGAAATCAAGTAAAGCTGCGCTCTCACTTATTTTAGTTTTCTTTGCCTTCCTTGGCTTTAATGCGATGCCAACAGATAGCGGAGTTCCAAATATTCTTGCTGAAGAAGTTGTTTCCTCAAACCAGGTAACAGAGAGCGTTGAAGTTGCAGCGCCTACTACTCAAGTAAGTCCTGTCGCTCCTGCCCCTGCTGCTACTAAAGAGAGCAAGGTTGAGGTAAACGCAAAAGCTACCAACTTCTCATTTGCTGGCCTTGATAAGGCTGGAGTTCCTACTGGTTTTACCGTTACTGATTCAACTGGAGCACTTGGAAGCCTCTATATAACTAACCGTCAGCCAATTCTTTCTGAGACCGAGTTGACCTTGTCTCAGGTCACAAAGACCGATAGCGGGGCTGCCAATATCTTTATCTCCCAGAAGCTCACCTCAGACTCCTCAGGCTTTAGCTACAGTCCACTAGTTTCTTATGGCAAGGATGGTGGCTGGACCCCCCTAGTAACCACGCTCACCTATCTCAACTCTGAGCGTCTTTTAAGCGGTAATTACCTAGTAACAGCGATCATCAAGGTAGAATCTGAGCTTGAAACCACTGTAACCATCCCAGCTAGCGCTTCAGGCCGGGATCTTCTTCAGGCTCCAAGGCAGGTAATCACTCGCCTAGTTCTGAACCCAGGAAAGACTCAGATTTTATCTCAAGCAATAAATGTAGTTGAAAAGGGAGCTAAGTAATGAACTCCCATTTTAAGTTTCCTCGCCGCGTCCGGATACACGGTGGGGAATGTGGTGCAGTAGCACGTGCATTGCATCACGAGGTAAAGGGTTTATCTCTTTACTAAGCCGATTCAGGGAAAGCCCTTGGATCGACTATTGAAAGGAAACAAATGTCTACAAAGACAACTCTCAAGCGCATTGCGCTTGTTGCAGTTTCTACTTTGGGCTTTGGTCTCTTGAGCGTGGTAGTTGCTCCATCTTCATCGGCAACGCCGCGTGAAGCTACAGCTATCACAGTAGGAACAGTACCGACTTGCCGTACCGCAATCGCCTGCTCTATTCCAGTGACCTTTAACCTACCTGCAGCAACTGTTGTAAACACAGATTCATTTACTGTTGTAGCGAAGGTAACTTCTGCTCCAGCAGCATCAAATAGCTATGGTTCAGCAGCTTCTGGTTCAGTCGCTGCAGTAACTTCAGCTGTTGCAACAGCAGCCGATATCGATTGGGTAATAGCAGCCTCTGGTACCGGATCCTTTGGATCTTTCAGTACTGGAGTCTTTAACGGAGCTGCAGCTACATCAACTGGTAACTGGGCTCAGTCAGCTAGTTACACAACAGGAACGGGTGACCTACCTGGACAGATTTCTTCTAGGTTGAGTTTTAGACCTGACGTTGCAGGTACATACACAATCTTGATCGCTGCAGTTCCAGTAACTTCAACTGAGACTGCTGCAGCAACAGGTGCGATTGCTACTCTTGCAGGGTACACATCCTCATCAGTAACCATCACAACTGGTACAGCTCCAACAACAGTGACACTAACCAACGCTGGTGGCGGAACAGCTGCTACCTCAGTGACTGGATCATCAGGTGCGTTGCTCAAGATTTCTGGAGCAGTGCTATCGGGTGCAGAATCAATCACGTTGACTGGTTCTACTACAACAATTGGCTTCAACGATTCAGTGCTGACCGCTAGTGATTTCACTAACGGTGTTGCCTATGTCAACGTAACTAACTCTGCTGCAGAAACAGCTTCTGTTACTGCAAGCGCTAGTGGAACTTTGACAGGTATGACTGCATCTTCACTTGCCATTACATGGGCTGCTCCATCAACACAGGCAGCGCCAACACTTGGCTTCTCGACAACTGACACAACTCTTGGTACTGGTGGAACAATCACCGGTGCAGACAATACGAAGTTAGTAAGTACCACTCGCACAACCCAAACACTTCGTGTGACTCTTGCTTCACAAGAGGATGCAACTACTGATTTCAAGACTTTCGTAAACATCACAGATGTAAGCGGTAAGATCTCGGGACAAACCACCTTATCTTGGTCAAGATTGGTAACAATCGCAGCCGGAGATACATATGCAGACCTAACGGTCACTGCCACGCTCTTGAATGGTCAAGAATGGCTTGGAACTCTCTATACAACCGCAACCGCTTCTGATGGAGCTGGAACTGAAGGTGCAACTCGCTCCCCAGCAACTGCTGCGATTTATCCAGCTGTTGATGGCGTTCGCAGTTCAACCGCAATAACAGCCGTTAAAGCTGCTACTGGATCAACAAGCACTTACTTCGCACGTATCACCGATCAATTCACAGGTGGTATGTCAGGAGAGTCCGTAACAGTAACTTTGGTCGGACGTAATGCAACAACTTCGTCAACCTTGGTAACTGATGCTTCAGGTTATGTTAGCTACTCCATCACTGATGCGGGTACAGCTGGAACAACGGACACCCTGACGTTTACAGATGGAAGCGCCACCAAGTCACTAACTATCACATACGGAACAACAACCGTAACTACCTTGACTCTCACCGGTGGAGACACCACTGATGGCGTCACTTCAACCACCAAGACCATCAAGGATATTGATGGAGATTCATCTGGCGCTGAAGATGGAGCACAGACAATCACTGCAACTCTGGCAGATGCCACTGGCGCCCTGATGAGTGGTGTCCCTGTGACATGGTCAGTAGCTGGCACCGGTGTGGCAATCACATCAACCCAGAAGTTGAAGTATTCCGGTTCAACCGGTACAGCAACGACTACTGTCTATGGATGGCTCGCTGGTACTTATACAGTGACTGCAACTGCAGGTGGAGCAACAGCGACAGCTGAAATCACCTTCGGTCAGACAACGACAACTGATGCTCGTGTCTTGTCAGCAACCGTTTCTGGTTCGACAATCACAGCTAAGGTCGTTGACCGTTTCGGTAACGTCATTCCAGGTGTAACTGTCTATGCAAGCCGTGTCTCAGGCACAGGCTTCTTTGGTAGCGGAGTCACTAAGACTTACACCACCACAGGAACTGATGGTCTTGCAGAGTTCATCGTCTCTGGCGCTGATACCAAGGTAAAGGTCTCTGTTGTCAGTTATGACGCAGCAGCTGGAACCACTTTCGGTCAGACATGTGCTGCCGCAGGCAAAGTTGACTGCCCAACAGATGGAACTGCAGCAACTGCATTCACTGCAGCAACTGTAGGAACAGCAAGCACTGCTGAAACCTTTGTTGGTTCAACATACTCACCAGCTGGTGTTGAGTCAGCAACACTTGATGTTGCTGTAGTCAATGCTGCTGCAAATGCCGCTGAAGCCGCAACTGATGCTGCTGCTGAAGCTATCGATGCTGCTAACGCTGCAACCGATGCTGCAAACCTTGCTGCTGAAGCAGCAGATGCAGCAACAGTCGCCGCTGAAGAAGCACGCGATGCCGCTGATGCAGCAACTGCTGCTGTTGAAGAGCTTGCTACTCAGGTTGCCACATTGATGGCCGCTCTGAAGGCTCAGATCACAACCTTGGCTAACACAGTTGCCAAGATTGCTAAGAAGGTAAAGGCGTAAGCCCTAGCTTCTTAAATAAGTAGTACCCAAGGGCCCCTGGGAAACCAGGGGCCCTTGGGCTTTTAATAGCTAGGAAGTAATTCGTTGGTAAAGCGTGTGAAAGAGATACTTAAATTGATTTTAGATGTGAGATTAAATCAGTAATTATCTGATCGATATTACGAGTAGGGCTCCAGCCAGTAAGTTCTCTAAGCAGTGAGTTATTAGGAACTCGCCGCTCCATATCTTCAAAGCCTTTGGCATAAGCCTCTTCATACTCTTGAAAGATAATTTTGCTTTTAGAGTTAGTAATTTCTAGGACTTTTTTAGCCAAATCCATTATGGAGATCTCTTGATTAACCCCGATATTTATTGGTCTTCCAATTGTTGACTCTAAGGCTTCAACTCTAATCATCGCATCGATAACATCTAAGACATGGCCAAAGCACCTGGTTTGATTTCCAGTTCCATAGATGGTGATTGGCTCTCCCTTTAAAGCTGCTTCCACAAAGCGTGGAACTACCATTCCATAGAAGCCAACTTGGCGAGGTCCTACAGTGTTAAAGAGGCGGACTATTCGAGTCTCTAGCCCCTTCTGGTGGTTTAAAGCGATAGCCATGGATTCATCTATAGCTTTGGCATCGCTATAGGACCAACGGATCTTCTGGGGGGCTCCAACAACTCGATCATCATCTTCTGAGAGTTGGTCGGCAGTATTTTTTCCATAGATCTCACTACTACTAGTGATAAGTATTGGCTTTGAGAACTTTAAAGAGGCTTCAAAGAGATTCTCTGAACCTTTAATATTGGTTGTAAGGCTCTCAAGGGGATGCTGGACGATATTAAAGACGCCAACGGCTGCTGCTAGGTGAAAGACTCGATCTACTCTGGCAACAGATTCATTAACGAGGCCTTGATCAAGGATGCTTCCCTCGATTACTTCTAGGTTCTTATCTGCCTGGTGCTGCTCTAGATTCTCAATTCGTCCTGTGGAGAGATTATCTAAGACTAAGACTTGATGATTATTTAGTAAGAGATTATCGACTAAATGGGAGCCAACAAATCCAGAGCCTCCGGTGACGAGATACTTCAAGAATCACTCCCTAATTTGGCCTGGATAGAGGCCAGATTCTACTTATTTTTCAACACCTTGGCGTTAATATTGCCCCCATGTCAGCTCCTCTTGGGCGCGTATCAATTATCGGCCAAGGATATGTGGGCCTTCCGCTAGCAATGGCAGCAGTTAAAGCAGGTTGGGATGTCACTGGTATTGATATCTTGCCAAATACTGTTGAATCTTTAAACTCTGGCAGGAGCCATATTGAAGATGTTAGCGATCTTGAGCTCTCTAAGGCAATTTCTCAAGGAGCTTATCGAGCAACCACTTCTGGGAAGGGAGCAAGTAGGAGTGATATCTCAGTTATCTGTGTTCCAACTCCACTAGATACCAAAGGCCTACCAGATCTAACCTATCTAAAATCTGCAGTTACTCTAATTGCAGCAGAGTTAAAGTCAGATGCGCTTTTAATTAGTGAATCAACTTCATACCCTGGAACAGTTAGAGATTTAGTAGCGCCGCTAGTGGCATCTCTAAGAGCAGATAGAGCAGCTTCAATATCTTTTGCTTCAGCCCCAGAGAGAGTAGATCCCAGAAACAGTACGTGGAATATGGGCAATACTCCAAGGCTAGTTGCAGGCCTTGATGAACTAGCAAGCAAGAGAGCGTTAGAATTTTATTCTTCAATCTGTGAAAAAGTAATTCCTGTTTCAAAACCAGAAGTTGCTGAGATGGCAAAGCTTCTTGAGAACACTTTTCGACAGGTCAATATCGCTCTAGTTAATCAATTGCTACCGCTCTGTAAGGAGCTAGGTATTGATCTTCGAGAGGTAGTGGAGGCTGCTGGAAGTAAGCCATATGGATATATGAAGTTCTATCCTGGAGCTGGCGTTGGAGGCCACTGCATCCCAATAGATCCTCTCTATCTTCTCTGGAAAGCGCGACAAGTTGGCCATGAACTACCTTTTATAGCTCAGGCAGATGAGATAAATGGGGCTATGCCTAGGTATGTAGTTGAGCGGCTCTTAGAGTTAGCAACTCCTACCAAGGGATCTCACATCGCAATTCTGGGAGTTGCCTATAAGGCAGGGATCTCAGATGTAAGAGAATCACCTGCAGAAAATGTTGCCAAGGAGCTTCTTGCAAAGGGGCTAAATCCGCTCTGGATAGATCCTTTAGTTGAGAGCTTTCATAACTTTGAATCCCACTCTGGCCAGGTGCTTTCCGGAGCAATCGTAGTTACTGCTCAAGAGGGTCTTGCTGTGAATGAGCTGGCTAATAGTGGAGTTCCGATCCTTGATTGCACAGGAGCCTTTAAGGGAATTGCTGGAGTTGAGCAACTTTAAGCAGTATTCGCTAGATTTCATCGGTGAAGCGAGGGCAATTTAAATCTAAGGTTTTACTCCTTATAACCCTCTGCCTATCTCTACTTCCTCTTTCGCCAGCCTATGCTGTAGATGTTCGCGTTATTGATGTTGTCCAGGTAACTTGGAGTGGAGCTAGCGCACCTGCCTCAACATCGAGTGATGTAGTTGTCGCAATTGAGAGTCAGGTATCACCAAATTGGAGAACTTTTACATCGCTGCTTGGTGATACTAGAGATAGATCTATTTCATTTGTCCATGGAAGAACTCTGCAAAGCCCGATACGCCTTAATTTTCCCATGGCATGTGAGAGTAATAATTTCACCGGCTTTATGAATACCATCCGTGAAGAGAGCTATGGCCAATTAGCGATTACAGATTCTAAAGAGCGATATTTAGTAATTCTTAGCCCAGATGCTGGATGTATCTGGTCTGGAAGAGCAAGTGTTGGTTCTTATAACGTTAAAGGCGGGGAGATGGTTTTACATAACACCGCTAGCGCCTATGTCATCACCCATGAATTGGGACACTCGCTAGGTCTGGGACATTCAAATCTATTGCGCTGTGATACCGGGGCATCAGATGGGGCTTGGAGCCGTGATTGTAAAGCGGTGGAGTATGGCGGAAGTATTGATGTGATGGGAAATGTTGAGACCACATCACCTCTTTCTACCTATCATCAATGGCGGATGGGTTTATTGGAGGCAGGTGAGGTAAAACAATCCTGGCTAAATGAAGCTATTGAGTTAAGCGCCTCTGATGTTTATGGCGGAACTAGAGCGATATTTATCCGAGATGGAAAGGCCACTTACTGGATTGAGTATCGAAGAGGTAGAGCTGGTGCGCCTTATAACCCAGGGCTAGTTATCTATCGAACCGATCCTCCATCACCAGCTTTTATTGATAGCCCAAATCCTGAAGATCGGGTCGGATATGAACCAGGCCTTGGGATAGGAACTGATATCTGGATGCTTAATTTAGATAGCTATACATATTCATCAAGGGGTAGAGCCTCAGGATCTATGACTCTTGCCGCAAATAAACTCACTACCTTCTTTTCTAAGAACGTTTCAATAGAGGCTGTTGCCACAGCAAGTGATTCAAAGATATCTGTAAAGATTTCAAGAAAGGCTGATCTAACTCCGCCGCCAATCCCCCCAGTAACTCCAGTGAGCTCTTGGAGATATCCAGGGGCTGAGATATTAGAGAGTGGTTATGATGATGGCGAATCTGCTATCGCAAGCTTTGAAGCCCAAGTAGATGGCAAAGTGATTGCTATTGAGAGCTCGATAAATAATAACTTCGTTCCTACCTACCTAGATCCTTTTATCTCAAGAAGAGCTGTTTATGTGAGAGATCTTCCAGAAGGAACTTACTCACTTTCAATTAGAGCTACTGATATCTGGGGCAATAAGAGCCAATGGTCACCTGAAACAAAGGTCACTATCGATAGAGGGCTACCTATAGTTAAAAGTGATGCTCTAGTAGTTGGAGCAGGAAGCGATAGCCTCCAACTCTCATTTCCTTCCATAAAAGATGTTGGAAGTAATCTCTGCGCCACTCAGATAGTAAATGAGGAGGGATTTATCCTCCAGAGAAGTACTCTAAAAGCAGCCCCTGAGATTAGAGTTAAGAAAGCTGGCCAGCTTCAAGGAAAGCTCCAAGTATTTGATTGCCTAGGAAATGGCCTATCAGGAGATTTTTCAGCAAAGAGCTCATATGCCATGGCCTCTAAATCATCTAAGACTGGAAAGTGGAGCCCTGCTAATAGCTCTTTATATGGCGAAGGGGCGATTAGCTGCAGCGGAAAGTGCAGCGCTTCCTTTTCTACTCAAGGAAAAGCATATGTTCTTGCAGGTGAGGGAGAGGCTAGCGTTCTTCTAACAGGCAAAGCGGTGGGAAAGATTGCAAAGTCTGCTACTAAAGCCCTTAGAACAGGGGCAGTTATCGATATTGGTCCACGCAAAAAAGTATTACGGGTTACTGGAAGTAACTTCACACTAATTGGTATTGCCTCACTAGATATTGAAATTACCAATATTAAGGAGAGCCCTCGCCTTGCAGGTATTAGCGATCCTTCTCTAAATGAACCTATTCAAAAGAACATGGCAAGGTTTGGATTTAGCGGTGAAGATTTTGCAGATGGTTGGATAGTCCTACCGATGGCTAGGGGAACAACGCTAGATGATCCAACCCTTGATCTCTGCAGCGCAACATATAAGTCAGAGAGCGGGCGTCAATATCGTCGCCAAGTATCAGTGTCAAAGGTTGGAACGCCTTATCTCTTCCTCTCAACTGAGGTAGTGAAATATAAAGATAGTAAAGCTTTAGATGCAGCCCTTGCAGAGCTAAAGACAAATTATGAAGCCTGTGTTAAGAATAAGGGTGGCAGTGAAAGTGATGGAACATTTACCGATTACACCTTCACTCCTCTACCCATAAGTGATGCCGCTCTACTTCCAGAGGGATCGAGAGTCTTGGTAAGGGCCCAGATTGGGAAAGGAGCCTCTGCCAGACAATTACTCGCCTTCTATCAATTCAAAGGCGAGATCTTTACTGGACTTTATATTGTTAAGGCTGGTGAGATTGGCTATAGCGATAGTGAAACAAAGCGCTGGTTTGATGTTGCAGCGGTTATGGCTACAAGGCTTGAAACAAAATACTGATTCACCCGCAGTGGATAACTGGTTGTAGATGTCGCCAATCGAGTACAAACTATCCTCATTGATAATGCGAGGATAGGAGTAATAGATGGGC
>Ga0209358_10001512_pt1 | contig 18392 bp, 7 predicted proteins | sample LauGreFa1BDMLBSN_2_FD_187574 | JGI IMG/M metagenome (GOLD analysis project Ga0209358, IMG submission 187574) | Freshwater lake microbial communities from Lake Michigan, USA - Fa13.BD.MLB.SN (SPAdes) (version 2) | ecosystem: Environmental > Aquatic > Freshwater > Lake | place: Lake Michigan, USA... | reverse complement strand
CTTGTATGCCCTGTATACCTACTTCGCCTTGAATACCTTGTAGGCCTTGAATACCTTGTGTACCCTGAACACCTTGCACACCTTGTAAACCCTGTAGGCCTTGGATACCCTGGGTACCTTGCATACCTTGTGCAGTTAATCGGTTCCAGTAGGTACTATTTAATACGCCTGGACTAAACTCTGGCGCTTCTTCTTGAAATACGCCTGGATATACGCAAACGAAGCTGTTACCATTAAAATATACTACATCATTTAGTTTGTAGTATTTGGTAAAATCATAATTACCTTGCCAGTAAATACCGCTGCCTTGTGCACCTTGAAGACCTTGCTGACCCTGGATACCTTGCATACCCTGAATACCTTGGTCGCCCTTATCACCAGTTCTAGCAAAAGTAATAATTATGTCATCATTATTTACAAATGCAGCACCTGTAGCTGATAGATAGCTACACTCTACAGTATAGTATGATCCGGTATCAACAATACTATTAATACTGTACATAATAAAGGCTGTACTAGTAGCCTTGTAACTAATTCTAAAATGACCTTTAATTGTGCTAGTACTTTGTGCAATTGTAAATAAAAATTGCGCTATGTTAAAAGGACCGTCTTGCTCTTTGCTAATGTACATGCGTGTAGCATTAGCAAATGTGGTATTATTTAGGCGTAGTCGACCACTACCAGGATTGTCATCTGTGGTAGCATTATCAAATGTATAATCAAAACTAGCACCGCCAAAACCACCAGTTAAACCTTGTGTGCCTTGTAGTCCTTGTAAACCTTGGATACCTTGTGTACCTTGTGTACCCTGGCTACCAGTATTAGCATAAAATAAGCTACAAATTGAACCATTGGTGCTACCACCAACCATATTTTGTGCTTTACCGGCTAAATATGTAACTGATAGCTTGTAGTAGATAATTGTTGGGTTTAGCGCGTCTACTTCTTGCGTTAAACCAGTAACATTAAATATTAGATAATCGTTGTTTAATAATACAGGATTTGTAGCGGCTGCACTAAATACGTTATAGTCTGGTTGTATTACAAGTTGACCAGCAACTGGATGTGCAGGATTTTGAGTAAAATTACCAATCCAACCAGTAACATCAATACCTTCTAATGAATTGGGATTGATTGTAATCTGTGTAATATTTTGTGGCGTAGAGGTTGGCAGTGAATTAAACTTAAAGCGTCCTGCTTCAGGTGCTTCGCTAATGTCCGTGCCTGTTTGGAATCTGTAGAGAATACCAGCACGAAAACCGCGGTTACCTTGTATGCCTTGTACACCCTGCACACCCTGTGGACCTTGTGTACCTTGAACGCCTTGTAAGCCCTGTAGTCCTTGTACGCCTTGCGTACCCTGTGCCGAACTTAGGGTCCAGTAGCTGCTATTTAATACACCTAAATTAAGTTCAGGAGCTTGGCCTTGTGGTACACTTTGTATAGCTACAAAAGTGCTACCATTATAGCTAACGCTATCATTGAGGCCATAACTACCTGTAGACAAATAGTTGCCACGCCATGTAAGATTGCGACCTTGTACACCTTGTATACCTTGTATGCCGCCAACACCTTGATCGCCGGCAGGAACAAATAGTACAGAAGTTATATCATTAAGGTCAATAACTCCTCCGTGCCAAGTACCGCTTAGGTAGTTGACATCTACTTTGTACCAGTCACCCTGATCTTCAGTGGCAACTACACCAAATACTGCTATGGCTCCGCCAATGCTTTCGGCTGCTTGAAATACTAGGTGGCCTTTTATTGGATTTTGAGTTTGATTCCAGCTCTCTATCCAGCTTTCTTGATTAATACCTGTATAATCTACAATATCAAAGTAGACTTCAGTAACATCTAATAAATTTGTACTATTAAATCTTACGCGACCGGTTCCAGGATCATTAGCGGTAACACTTGTGGACCACTGGTAGGGAACTCCACCACGATAACCTATAGGACCACGTATACCTTGTGGTCCAGCAGGACCATAACCACCAGCTCCTTGTGGACCAAGACCTCCAGGTAAGCCCTGAGCTCCTTGTACACCTTGTGTACCTTGAACCATACGGTTCCAGTACAAAGAATTAGTAGTAGTAGTTCCTGGATATTCTGGATATTCGTTTTGAGAAGGGTACTCATTTATGTAAATAAAACTGCTACCATTATAATAAACGGCATCGTTTTTGCGATATATAACAGCGTTATTATATGGTCCTAGCCAATTTACAGCTAAGCCTTGTAGTCCTTGAGTACCTTGTAATCCTTGTAGTCCTTGACTGCCTTGTAGTCCTTGACGACCCTGTAACCCCTGGACTCCTTGCAATCCTTGAGGGCCTTGATAACCTTGAACACCTTGTCCGGCAAAGTCGCCTGGAATACCTGGGTAACCTTGTACACCTTGTACGCCTTGGGGTCCTAGATAACCACCAACAATTACTTGTTGCTGAAGATCTTCAACAATTACTGTATTACCAGTAGATGTAACTACTGTTGTTGTAGTCATCGTGTAACCTCCCTAACTAGTGAAAGATTACCTGTTAAAAATGTAGTTACTTTATTACTAAGCGTATCAGTTAATTCCAAGCTATATATAGCTGTACTAAAACTAAATGCTGTAGTCTGTGTACTGGTCATTTTAACGGCAATAGTATGTGCTGCGGTATCTATTACTATACCGCCATTTGACGTATTTAACTCTAATATTAGAGCACCATCTAGGTTTTCTCTAATTTGCATTTTTGCTGTTAAGTTTACTAGTGGTACTGGTGCGTTCCATGCAAGTATACCACCACTAGTATAGGTACCATAATTAGCACTGTTTATTTCATTAATAGTTATTTGGTTACTGGCAATAGTAGTAGATAAATAATAGCTGTCTTCAGTAGCTAAGTTAATTTCCTTCATACCACCAACGCCAGTAATACGCACACGCCAGTGTGGTGGAGGTGTTAGTTCACCTGTATTAACTGTAACTACACATGGCGCACTATTAGTAATCGTATTAATAGTAGCATAAGCTTTTGTAGCTGATTCCCAGCGAAATACTTCTTCAAAGCTACTGCCTTGATATACTTTATAATTAATTCTTGCTGGATTCATATTAGCCTCTGCCCATTTGCTTAAAACGAGTTAGCTCTAGTGTTAACTGAGCAATTTCTTCCTGCAACTTGCTATTTTCAATATTAAGCTTTGATAGCTCTTGGTTTAACCTAATAACTTCTTCTTGCAGTTTACCAAGCTCAGTGCTTAGTTTTGTATTTTGCTCGCCCATACGCTCTATTTCTGTATGCATCAATTGAATGATATTGGTTTCGGCTTCTGTAGAACGCCAATCCTTTAACAGTTTTTGAACTCCTACAACTAAGCCAATTGCGGCTAGGGCTACCAAGGAGACTGTTTGAACTAAATCTTGACTTTGACTCTCCACTGTACAATCTCCTAAATTCTATATTCTACTGAAAAATGCCGTATAATCAGGTTTAACCTGGTCAAATTTGTACCGGTTTTTTACAATTTAAACCTATTATACCACAAGGGCTAAATAAAGTCAATGCAAAAAATATCCCTGCACTATATAAGAATAGTGCAGGGATATTAGTTAATTATTAATAATTTTAAAGAGGTATTCCTACTTGTCCACCAATGGTTACTGTACTTGTAGATGAAGAGCTGCCTCCTCCACCACGTTGATTAGAAATTTGCACCGTAAAAACACGTTCATATTCAGCACCGTAACTAGCTGCTATTCCTAATTTTGCATTATGACTAATTATGTCATTAGCTACATAAGTATGTGCATTTTCAATTTCCATACTTATAACAGGGCCTTCTCCAACTAGCTCAATACTAACTATTTCTTTCATACCATTACTATGGCTAACCACACAATCTCCTGGTTTTAAATCCGATATTTGCAACCATAAATCTTTACCCATATAGATCTTGTGAGAATCAGAAACTAATAATGTTGTACTATCGTTAAAAGTTAATAAAACTTTTGGCTTTGTAGTAGCCTGAATGTTTGCAACAGTATAGTAACCCCACATTTTAGTAAACTCATGCATTGTGTAGATACTATCTCCTGCTACTAAATCACCAGCTAATTTTGTAGTACCATCTTCATCTATAAGTATAGGTGTTTGTGGATCTACGCAACGATAGCCTTCAGCAGCTGCAAAAAAGCTTACCATACTACTTAGTGGTGTCCAATCTGTATCGCCATTATAAGTACCGCCACCACCTAAAAACATAGTTTGCGTACTAGTAATTCTAACATAATAGTTATTTCCTATATCTTTTGTAATAGGATCAAACCACTTACCGTTGTAGCTTGTACCATTAGTTTCCCTGGCAAACCAGGATCCGTCTGGAAGTAAGCTAACGCCTGCACCACCTTGACTAGTAGCATAGGTAGCTACTGAATAAAAGTTTTGACCATTTAGGTCCCCGCCGGCTAAAGCACTACCGCCAGCTGCAATTGTGGAACTAAGTCCTGGAGTTTTTGAGGTATCGTTTACTGTAACTGGTCCAACGGCACTAGTTAATAATTCTGCTCCACTTAAATTGTAAAGCATTACCTTAAATGTTTTTGCTGTAGGATTATCTAAACTATCTAATTTTACATCAATAGTAAATGTTCCTGCCCCAGTACTATTAGCCACAGCAACTGTACCACTTGCAGTAAAATGCGTACCTATACTACCAGTATAAGCACTAGGAACATCTACTAACGCCCAACGAAGTGTTTCACCTATAGCTCTAGGATTAGTTGCGGTAATTGTACCGGTTACTACCTGACCTTCATCTACTGTAGTAGGGCTTAGTGATAAGCTATAAACTGGACCTTTGCTGGTATCATTTACTGTAATAGTATTACTAGTAGCTACTACTAAACCATTTCGTTTAATTTCTATCTTGAATTGTTTTTGCTTACCCGTTGGAGTAGTAGTTTCATCTGCCACTGGTTTTACTTTAAACGTTCCTTTAGGGCTGGTACTATTGTCTAATGTTACTCCTCCTGATACACCATATGCAGTAGTAGTATCATAGTGAAACGGTTGACTAACATCGCCAACATGTACTAGTGACCATTGTAAAGAACTACCTTTTTCAAGTCCTGTGGTAGTAATTTCAAAAGTTGCTTCTGCACCTTCATCGACACTACTAGGTTGAGTAGAAAATGTTACTGTACTAGGAGTGCTTTGACCTAAGAAATTAATTATAGCCATACTACCGGCATGAACCCAGTTTGCATTTGGTAGTGTAGGCGCTTTAATCTTAAAGCTATAGCTACCGCCAGGGCTTGGCACAGTAAATATTACTCTGTTTACTGTGCTTAGTCCAGTGTCGTATTTAACTGCCTCTACTTTTGTTTTTGTAATTTCATCACTGGTTAGAGTTACCGCACCACCGCTACTGCTAACGGCTGTGCCGCTTACTGTTGCACTGGTGCCGCTAGCGGTAGCGGTAATACTACCTGTTACATTTCCCATTTTTTACCTTTTACCTATTAAAATCATATTATGGTCCACCACCACTGCCACCACCACTAGATTCTGGAGCAGTAAGATCAAAGCTAACACTTATACTTGGATTTGTTATACTAACTGTTGGTTGTGTTACCGTTAATGTGGGTTGTGTACTAATTGTACCCGCCTTATTTGCAACCTTAATTTCTAGTTTGGTAGAGTCAACAGTTTTCTTCCAAAATCCAGCACCTGTTACAGTAGCACCGCTAACTCCAGTCACTTCGGCTACAATAGTAGCGGTTTCTTCTTTAACACTGTCACTGCCTAAGTATTCATCTACCCTGCCAAATGTGCTAGTAAGTATCATTTCATAATCGCCAGGCGGTAGATCGATCATACGACTCATTTCACTAGTGTTTAGTGTAGGAGATGCAATAGTCCAAGTACTTACAGCCTTGCCTCGTAAACTACCAATATCTATATTGTTAACGCTAATAGCTCCGGCACTTATTAGGTCTGCACTGATAGTTCCACCTTTTATCTTACCTGCTTCTAAATAAGCTATGTTAGCGCTACTAATTGCGGCCGTAGTTATTTTTGCATTAGTAATACTAGCATCTTTTATAAACGCTGCGTCCATATATACGCCAGGTCTAACTCCTGCGCTAATACCTGTTTCAACTATAAATGGAAACATACTACTAACTGGAGCTGAAACCCAACCTGTTTTGGTAGTATCAATTACTTCTAGTCTGTTATCAATTACTGCTCCGCCGGTAGGGTCTAAGTTATAGGTTCCGCCGTCCTTTTTAAGATTGCTTTTAAGCGCTACATTATAATACATAACTTTAGGCTTAATTCCAGTAACTACTGGATTACCACCTTTTTCCAAACTTAGTGTAAATTCGCTACCAGTTACATCAGTTATATAATAAAATGTACCTTTATCATCATAATCAGGATTCATTTTATAAGTTGGATTATTTCCTGCACCAGAGTCGCTGCTAGTAGGTAGTCGTTCAGCACCATAAATATATAGAGTTTTTCCTACAGCAAAAGTAGCACCAGATCCAGTAAAAGTCCCTATCTTTTTAGGATTTTTTGTGGCAAAACTAGTAACTAAATTTGGTGTATATGCTTTTATACATAAGTAATAAACATTACTACTTTTATCATATACATAGTCATTTACAGCATATGAATTACTAACAGACCAAGTGCCTCGATCAACATAAGTTGCTCCACTAAATATTAGTTTATCTAGCTGTGTTTTGGTTTTTAGTTCCCAGTACCAATAATTTGCATCACTTTCAAATACTATAGGATTATGTGTATCTGGTTTATAAGTATTATAATATACTGTAGGTCCAAATATAACGCCTTCATTATCTCCAGCAGTGCCAGTATTAATCCAACGCTTACCGTGGTATAAATCTGTAGTTGGTTGAGTATCACTTTGTATAGCAGGTCCGCTAATCCAAAATCTATCTGCAACTACGCCAAACTCACTAAAAGGTCGTCCATCACTAAGCAATCCTGTTGGAGTGCCATCAGATTTATAACCTATAGATCTATTAGTATTAGTTAGTCCAAACCCTGCTACATGACCACCATTATCAATTTTTACAGTATATTGTCCAGCAGTTATATCAACCTCAGGAACTCTGTCTGTTCTAGCTAATCTTTTTTGTAGGCCAGTAAATAACTGTCCTTCAGTTATTTGATCAGCAAGCATATCTAGAAACTTTTGTACATTGATACCTGTTTCTACCATTACAGGGCCTTGAGCATTTGCACTTAAATTTCCTGCTTTATTTCTATATTTAAAGAAAAGTGCATATACAGTACCAGGATCTGCTGGTAATGTAAAAACAGTCTTTTCTTCAAATTCACCTAGTATTTGGTCCTGTACTTGACTAAATGTAACGGTTTGTAGTAGTGAATTTACAACTTTACCATATACTACAGTTGACTTATGTGTGCTACTTGCAGTATTTTTAAGTGTAGTTTGAGTACTTGGATTATAGTCACCACCACCATAGTCCGTTGATTGAGTTGTACCTGGAATACTAGGTGGTGTTGGTAGCGTAACTATAATAGAAGTAATGGCTGCAACAGCAGTTATGCCTAGTGGATCTGGTGGTAAATCTGTAGTATTAGCCACTAAACTAGCTTTAGGAATAAAGCTATATTGACTGCTAATAGTAAATATAGTGGGATCAAGTGCGCTGGTAAGCGCATACCTAAAATAGTGAGTTTTTTCAACCTCTAAATTAGGTATAACTGCGCTTAATCCTTCTGCATCCCACAATAAATTGCCACTAGCTGGTGTAAAATTATTAGTTTGGCTAATCCATACTTTTAGATTACGCTGATCGTCTCGTATCCTACTATTGGTCGTAATTATATCCTGTCGATCTATGGCTAATACTAGAGATCCTACTCCTGCCTTATACATACTAGCCATATTTAGCCCCCATCAGTAAGAGTAGGTGGTTGAATTGTACGAATATAAATTTCGCCTAATAGTGTTTGTGTACTATAGTTATTAGTTTTATCTATAGCTTTTACTGCTATTCTATATTTTATACCTGGAGCTGTTTCGGTAATTCTTGGAGTTGCATCACTTAGCTCAAATAAGTTAAATACACCTCTAGTCTTATCTTGATGTTTTAACATATTTGCTGTATCCCAAGCAGTATTCCAGAAATCACCACTACCAGTATTTCTGTAAAGTCTAAATTCATAGGTACTATGACTAGCATTTTCTATTTTATCTAAGTCGACGTATGGCTTAACTATAACATTTGTGCCCTGTTGTTCAATTGTAAGGGTATTAGCTGCAAATATATTATAGTTATGTCCTATTGCTTCGTTTGTCACTTCTGGGCTCCATGGTCCTGTAATTGTTCCATCTGTATTTCTATATCTAGCTCTAACTTTGTAGATAGTACCACTCTGTAATCCTTTAACAGTATAACTATCAGTAGTTTTATCTATTATGGCTGTACCAGGTTGTTTTACATTATTAAATACTTCTGAAGCTAATATTCCTTGAACTTCTATTTTTTCCGCTATAACTGGTAAATTAACTGGATGTCCAAAAGTTATTATACCTATGTTTTGAAAATTTCCAGCAGAAATTTCTTCACTTAGTTTAGTTTCAAAACTTACAATTCTTGGATAGTCTGTTATTGAATTTTTAATTAGATCTAAACTTGTTCGCTTATTTATATTTGCTATATAGGCGGGTAGATCAACCATGCCATCTACATAAGGTCTATATTTGTAGGTGTATAGAGCTTCATTATATTCTACTAGTGTTATTTTTGCACTGTTATTTGTACTTGGTTCAATACTTTGCACCAATAAATCTTGGGTTACCTTTCCTGTTAGGCCTATCATAAACAAGTTATCAACTTCAACACTAGAATCTATTGCTGATGAAAGTGTGATTGTATTATAATAGTTTGTGGTAGTGTTACCAGTAATATTTCTTGTTAAACTACCACTACCTGGTGTAGTTGTTAAATTATTGGTACGAATAAGAATTTGATAACTAGCATTAGCTTCTAACAAAACTGGTTCCGTTAATACTAACGTTGTTGTGTTAGTTATTGCTTTAATCCTACCACTACCAGTACCCCAAAGAGGAATATCGTGTGTTACTTTAACACGGTCTCCTCGTGTGCAAACTAGATATTCGAAGTCAGTATTAATTGTATAGATTTCAGGTCTATAACGTAGCTGTGCAAAATGCCATCTAGCAAAATAACGAGCTTGTTTAATTCTAGTTATGCCAGGTAAATTTATTTCTTCAATAACTTTTGCTGTATCTTTAGTTAGTCCAAAATTAGCTACTAATATTTCATTTTGTTGGTAGGCATTTGCTTCATCTGGAAAGTTAACTCTAAAAGCGTCCGGTATTTTAGGTAAATTTTTAGTTGCTTCAAATCCCCAACTATTATGTGGAGTAAAGTGCTGTATAACATGAGGTCTAGCCTTGTCTATAATAACACTCCACTTACCATCAATAAATACAGGGCTTGCCATACCTGCTGCACAAATATCTCGCAGCACATCCATAACACTAATATTACCTGTAACTATTCCATTGTAAGTTAGTTTAGGTCTAATATCCACAACATCAGTATCACAATAAGTATGCCATTCTTCTATAGCTACTTTATCAATTTTACTCCACATTTCGCTATCTAGTATTCTATAGGCATTTGCTCTATGTAGTAGTACATGTACAAATAAACTGGCAGGATTATTAATCGGTTGTTCAGGCACCCATGCTTTTGTAGTTCCACCTGGTAGTGTTAAAAAATCATAACCAATGGTCGTTACAAGAGCATTTACACCATCTATAGTACCATTTACTCTGCCACTACTTTCTAGCCTAATTGCTGTTCTAGCTATACCAACGCCTGCTGGAGGTGTAATTGTAGTTCCTGCTTTGAAACAAGCAGCACTTAAAAATTGTGATTTAAAATAATGTCTATGTTCTGATTCATGGTCTGGATCGCTAGTACTAGTTCTTCGCACTCTTACTCGGTACTGACCAGGAGTTAATTCATCAAAGTTAATAGGATAATTAAAGCCATCTTTATAGCTTACAAATTCATTATCGCCAATTGTTATATAATTAGTACCAGGAACAAAGTTAGTTACATTATCTGCGGAAAAAGTAATTAATACAGCAACTCCGGCATTTGCATAGCCAGCATCAGTTCTTGTTACTTCTCCTGCATAATTTTCAGCTTTTACGCGTACTGTTTTAAACCCGTGATCAATATATCTAGTAATTGTTTGTCCACCGGCATCACGATAACTATTTTGTGGAATTGGTATAACTTCACTGCCTATGTGAAGTTCTGCAGCGGTATTGTCTACAGCAAAACTAATAGTATAGATACCATCATATGGAAAATTAACATTTAGTTTTTGCTGATCGAATGTTTGGCCTGTGCCATACCACACAGAATTGTCATTCATAAATTTACTCCAAACTTTATTGTTACTAGTATTAACGATACTAGTTAACTGTCTGGTACTAAATATTAATTGACTTGAAGCTCCGCTGATTGCGGATGTAGGTTTATAAGAACCGGACGATGCTGAACCAATAGTTCCTGCAGTTATAGTAATTGTAACTTTACCACTAAATGTAGTTGTTGTAGTAGGGCTGTCCCCTTCAGTTGTAGTTGTAACACTTTCCCTAACACGACTAAAAGCTAGTCCATTATAAGTATATTTTCCGGTTAGTTCATTTGTTGTGGTTATGTCATCACTACCATACTGTATTACACTATATAGTTTTATATAATTAAGTGGTATCTCAGGATCAAATAGATATTGTCTACTAGCATCAACTAAATTAGTAAAAGTATTTGATTTTAATTTTGCTAAAAATACTCCTGAAGGATTTGCTCCATTTGTTGTACTAGCAGCTCCGCTAATTACGGATATTCTATTTTCAGGTGTTAGGCAAAATACGGTTTTTCTGTATACTGGAACAGCTACATCTACTAAATAGTCACCACTATCTCCGCTAGATCTGGTTTCTTGAGTGATATAACTGCTAGGATCTAGCATTGATATAAAATTACTATCTAGTTCATAACGACCAGTTGTACCTACTACTGCACCACTACTTATTCGCTCTAAGTTAACCTCAAAAGTTGCACTAGTAGGCGCTGATTTTCCATCCTTTAAATATATTTTTCGCATACCCTCAGGAAAGCTTAATATTACTTCTACTCTTGTAGCTTCGGTTTCCGTAAAAGTAATAACTTCTTCATTTTGTAAGGATGGTGTAGTTGTATATACTAATTCTACATTTTTAAATTGTTGCTCTACAATATTAGGGTATAAGGTATTAAATCGTGTAATCTCATTAGTTTCGCGCTCAGTACCATCGCTGTTTAAATAGCCATATACGTGAGCTGGTAGAGGCAAGTTGACTTGCGTATTGTTTTGATAGTAATCTTCAATTACGTTAGCACCAATACAAATATCTTCTATTTTAAGCGGACCAAATCCCCATACTAGTTGCATATTCATATAGCTAGTACTAGTTTGTGACTCTGCATAAGGTTGCGAACCTAATGGTGGCGTCATGCGTACTTTGCCCAGTATTACTGGTATAGCACCATAAGGATTAGCGCGATTGCTAGTGCCGCTAAATAAATTTAGTTCTCTAACGCTGTCATTTTCGAGTTTTGGTGGTCTAATAGGCACAAGCGCATTTATTAAAGCTGCTCCTGCCATAGTTATAGCTACTTGTGTAACTGCAACAGCCCAAGTAGCAGTAGTACCAAAAACACTAGATGCTATTTGTGGAGCATATTGTTGTGCAAATATCATTACAGCAATAAATAGTGCTACACGTAAACCTTGCCTGCCTTGTGGCACAGTTTTATAAGTAACAGTTTGACCTGCTTGTAGTACAGTATTAGTCCAGCGATCTTTAGGTATAACTACACCATCAACTGCTACAATTATTTGTTTTACTAGTCGTTCGCTGACTTTATACTTTTCTTGTAAGTAATCAACACATTGTTTAATTGTAATGCCACTAGCCGCCCAGTCAAGTATTCTGTTAACCTTAAAGGGATGTGGACTACCAGCTAGTTGTATATTTTGGTGCACAGGACTATAAGTATAGAATCCTTCTAGTCTATTTGTCCAATTAATACGTTTTAATGACTCTATTACACTACTATGCCCGTCGCGAGCATGTAAAAATTTGCTGTTTTCTAGATATATGCCTACGTGTGTTGGCTCACCTAATATTTTAAATAAGCATAGGTCACCTAATTTAGGTGAAGTGGTTTTAGTCCAGTCGTTTTTATAAGTAGTAATGGCAGCTACAACCTTAGGGTCGTAACTGCCCATATATTCTTCGCTATAACTGGGTAAATCTATGCCAAATTCATTCTTATAAAACAGTCTAGCTAATCCCCAGCAGTCTAGTCCAGCTTCTGATCTACCGTTTTCTAGATATGGTATTCCGATATATTTATCATACATAATTAAAATAGTCCTGGAAAATATATAGGAGTAAAATTAAAAGCTGGAAAAGGTTCTCTGCTGTAGTTAATCATATTTAAGTCAAATGTTATTTGTGTTGAAGTATAACTAACATTGCTTATGAAAAAACTACTAAATTCAGCTTCTACGTCGTTGGGAGAACTACCTAGTACTAGTTGTATAGTTACACTAGCTGGTTTGTTTAGATTAGTTCTAATTAATTCTACTAGTTCTGGTGTTACATAATTTAATTGTAATTTACAGCTTGTCTCACCACTCTCAGTTTCATTGGGCAGAGTTATTTCAACAGGTATAAAAATAAACTGCTTACTATTACTTATTACACCGTAAACAACTTCGCTGTCAGTAGTATAACTTAAACGCTCTTTCCAACTGTCTGCAATTCTAAAAACTCTTTCTCCAAGTACGGTTCCAGTTGAATTTCCTAGTGCTACAACCGTACCTCTAGGGGATAGACTAACCTTAATAGTATCGTTGGTATAATCAATATCAACGATGTAATAAGTTGTGCCTGCTACTAGGCCACCTATTGATGCTGAAAATATAATATTATCATCTATATTATAATTATCAGCACTGGTTAATTTTATAAGGTTTGATCCAGCATAGCTATTTGTGGCTTCAACTTTGGTTGGATCTTTAATTTCAATAAGCGTAATTAGTTGCTCATCTACTTCAGATGAGAACATTGCTCTAATAGCAGCAGTAGTTAAATTGTTTAATCTACTCATGGTAATATTTCTAGCCGTAATTGTGCTGTATAGTAGTCTGGAGCAGTATATTCAATAGTAAAAAATTCATTCTCACCTTGTGGAACCAGTCTACATTCTACTGTTGCTTTAGTTCTAGGATGTAGAAAATTAAATCGCTTAACTCCATATATGGTATTTTCGATCCAATTTTGTAGTGTATCTACTTCGGTTTTGGTTAGCAAAAATTGTACGTCCATTGTGCTAGGTCTACGGCCACGCAATCGCTGCTTGGCCGGGCCTGCGTCCATAGAAGAACGAACTACATTAATGCCTACGTTTTCTCTATATCCACGTTGTGGGTGTTGAGGAAAAGGGGCTGCTGGCCAATTTGGTATTGCCATAATTATCTCCTAACCATTCTTGGTCTAGCTCCAAATCCTGAGAGCATAGCTTGTTGTACACTGCTATTTGGTGTAGTCATTTGAGTAGCTACCATTTCTCCAACTACCACTTCTATACGTCTATTTCCTCGGCTATCAACAGTTTCTTTAGTTTCTGCGCGTTCTGCTGTATAGTTATTAACAACCACTTCCACATTGCCGCCACCACTATTGCCAGAACTTCTAACTCCTAAAACACCATCACTATCTCTAGTTAATGGCATTATAGCTTCTGGACCAGCTTCGCCCATTACTCCTAAACCTTTAGCTGCTTTAAATAACGTTGGCTGGTTTACGATTTGATTAGTAAACATGCCGCCTTTTGCATAAGTTTGAAGACCAACATCAAATGCACCTCCTTTTGCAAAGGCAAATCCTCCTGGAGTACCGAAACCACCTTCGACATAACTAACATTACCACTGCCAAATAAATTACCAAATAGACTGCCTAATAATGGTCTAAGTGCTTGCACATATAGTGCATGCATTTGTAGGCGCATTTCGTATCTAGCTATATCCATCAGGAAGCTATTTATAACATCTTTAAAACTGCTCTTACCAGTAGCCGCCCATTGAACAACGGCATCGGCCATACCATTAAACAGCTCTTCAAATTTGTTAGCAAAATTTGTAAATCTGTCTGGTATCATTACACTGCGTTCAACCAACTCTCTAGCATTTTGTGCTTGTTGTATAGTTAGCTGTTGACGAGCATTTAAGCTAGCTAATGCTTGATTGGCAGCAATAACTTGTGGATCTGTATTAGGGTCTAAGCCTTCCATGCCTCCGGCTTGACGTCTAGCGTTGGCTAAATTAATTTCTAGTCTTGTACGTTCCGCGGTTATAACAGCTAAATCTTGTTCGACTTTTAATTCTATTTGCTTAATTTGAAGATTGGCACTTAGTCTGTTTTTCTCGTCTTGGGTATATATACCGAGATTGCTTAATACATCAAAACGTTGCTTTTCTATATCTAATTCATGATTTTTTCTTTGAAATATCTGATCTTCAGCATTTTTTATTTCATCTAATATAGCTAGTGTATTTGCATTTGCTGCATTTATTTTTGCTGTTTCAATTGCATAAAGCCCTACTTTGTCAGCAATACCCGAAATTTCTACTCTTACCTGTTTACTTTGCTGATTCCACTGTTTTGTTTCTGTAACAGTTTCTTGTAGCCCCTGCATAGTTAGACGCTCACTAGGTGTCATTTCACGCTGGGCGGCTTCTTCACTACCATATTTTTGTGTTAAATCGGCACTAAATCTATCTAAAGTACGTTGTTCGCGTCGAAGGGTAGATTCTTCTCTAAATGATTGTAATGTGTCTCTAGCTTGTCTGGCCTGTTGTTCTGCGGCAAATCTTGCCTGTTCAGAGCCTAAACTAGTTCCTGTAATTAATGACTTGTACGCATCGGCTAAGCGCATATAGAGATCAAAATTACGCTCAACTACTTGTAGATTATATTGCTCTTGCTTACCTATTTGTTCTAGTAGTGTTTTTTGATTTAGTAATTCTTTACTACGGCTACGCTCTAGTTCAATTTGACCGGTTTTTTCCTCAAACTGTTTTGCTACATCACCTGGTTTTTGTCCTGCACGTAGGGCCATGTCTCTGGCAGTTTCTGCACGTTTTAGTGCTGCATCAGCCGCTTGATCAATTAATTTATATTGCTCTTGTAGTATAGTTTGTGCAAGAGATAACTGTGCTCCTAGGCGTTCTGGAGTATCACTGCCTATAGCATTTATAACATTATTTAATTTTTCAAACTCAAACTTTAAGCCGTCTGTTTGACGCTTTGCCTCTATATCTAGCTTTTTCATAGCAGCGTCAAAATCAATAGCTAGATTTTTAGCTGCTGCATTAGCTACTCCTAGTGCTGTACGCTGTCTACGTTCAAGTATAGATAGTAGTGCTGAATTTTCAGGTATTGTTTTTTGTAGTTCTGCAAATTGAGCGTCAAAATCTTTTTGTGCTTTTTGCGAGCTAAATTTACCACCTGTTTCTAAAAACTGTCGCTGTAGCTCTCTGGCACTCATAGACGCTTGTAATTTCTGTCCTTGATCGCTAACTATGCCTTCAGCACTTGTAGCTGCACGAAGTGCTTCACGATCTTTTGCATCAGCTATTTCAAGACGTAATAGTTCGATTTTATCTGCAAGTCTATCTTGACTAGTTATAAGTTCTAGTTCTACACTAACTTGTTGCTTTGATATTTCTGCTACAGCTTGTGTGCCACTAATAGTATCACCAAAACCTTTGCTAACTATATCTTTTTGTGACTGTAATTGAACTTGAGCTAATTTAAGTCTAAATTGTTCTAGTGCAGCTGTTACTTGATCTCCAATACTACGCTTAATAAATGTTTCGGCTTCTCTTCCTAGGCCTTCTATTTCTTTACGGATATTTTCAACGCTTGATTCTTGTGCGCTAATTATACTACGCTGTTCAGCTATTTGAGCATCAAGTTCTCGTCTGCCAGCATTTGTTAAGTTTTTGCTAGCTCTGCGTTGTTGAAGTTCATCTAGTTTATCTTTATAACTTTCTAGTGTTTTTGCTGCACTTTCATAGGCTGGCTTTAAACTATTAAATTGTGTTACTACAGCTTGTATATCTAATGCTGCTGATCCGAACATAGATAAATCAGTTGTACTTAATTTATCTAATCCTGCTGCAACAGTGGTAAACGAAGTATCGGCTAGTGATTTATTTAATTCCCCACTATATTTAATAGCATTAACAAAAAAGGTAGTTAATGGGCTACTATCGCGCATGCTATTCATAAATGTAGCCATGGATTTTTCTGCTAAATCGCCACTTTCTTTCAAACCTTTTAAATATGTGCTACTTTCTTGTACACGCTTATTAGTTTGTTCAAGAGCAGAATCTAATTGATTTAATTGATCAACATCTCCACCTTCTACGGCTTTAGTAATACTTTTAGCACTTAACTTTCCTATAGGTATATTTAATATTTCCGCATATTGTTTTCTAAACTGTTCTCTGGCTGGACCTACCGGTAATGCCTCAATACTAGCCATAACAGATTTTCCAAGCTGACTAGCTAATTTTTCTTGCATGCTATCTACAAATGGCGTAACATCTTTTAACCATTCTATGGCCTTATCCCAACCACTACTATCTGTTTTAAAGTCATTAAAAGCTTTAGTTGCATTTCTAACGCTGCTACTCAATGCATCTAAACTATTAGCATAGGCTATTGCAGCCTCTAGACCAATAGAGCCTTCCCATTTTTTATTAGTATCAATAGCTGTTTTAGTAGTTTCTTCAAGCTGTGCTAGACTATCCGATAATTTACTGGCACTTTTACTATTAGTACTAAACATGCTATCAAGTACTTCAAAAACTGTTATTGCTAGACCTATATAACCTAGTAATCCACTAATAAATCTTGTAACATTTAGGAATGTTTGACCTAGAATACTAAGTGTTCCGCTAACAACAGTTGTTATTTTTCCAATGCCGCCTAATTTTGTACCGTATTCACCAGTTAATCTAACTAACTCTGAAAAACCAGCTATAGTACCAGCATCTGCTGTTTTTTCTACTACTTGTGCTTGTATATCTTTGACAGCATAAGCTCTATTAGCCGCTTTACTAGCACTAGCCATCATCATTGCATGTGTATCACCACGAAAAATACTTGGTGACTTTTCCATTTGGTCTTGTAATTTACGGTCTAGCTCAGCTTGAAGTCGTTTTTCTCCACCAATTTTAGCTTGTATAACTGCCATTCTATTTTCAAGCGCAATAATTTCAGCAATACTGGCTTTTTGTTTTTCTAAAGTTGTTAGCTGATCGTTTAATATAACCTGTTCAGCTTTTAAGCCTACTACTCTTTTTTCACTAGCCGAAATACCTAATCGCTCTTTGGCAGTATCTACTTGTGTTGCCCATGCACGTTCACTTTGTATAGATGCCATTTTACCTGCTTCTGCAGCAGTAGTTTTTAAATAATCACTATATCTATTTAATGCAGGTATTGCTTGTTGTGTAATTTTTATTGCTGCTAATGCTATTGCTGCACCAATTAATCCGGTATTATCTGCTAATATTTTTGCTACAGGTGCTACTACTGTATTAACTACGCTTAATATATCTTGGGCAGTATTCTTTAAGCTAGCTAATAGTTTATCGTATGGATTCCCTTCTTGCGCAATTTCTCCAAACTTTTTACGCCCTTCTTCTAATACAGCATTAGCAAAGGCCTGGCGACGCTCAAAATCTGTTAGTTGGCTTTCGGTTTTACCTACTTTTCTAGCATAATCTTCGGCAGCTTTACCCGTTTTGGTAAATAAACCTAGTTCATCTAATAATTCTGGTTCTAGTTTAACAATACCGCGACTTAGTCTGCTAACAGCATCGCTCATATTAACACCAAGAGCTTGACTTGCTCCTTTAGCCACTTCAGCAATACCTAATATTTGTTCACGACCTAGTCCACTGCTACTGGCTTTTGTTACGGCTTCTGCGGCTTCACGAAAACTAACCATTCCATCAGTTACGCTTACAAAACTTTTTGTCATACCTACCAAGCTTTGCCCAGTAGCAGCTCCCAGCTGTTCCATACCCTTTATCATTATATCGGTATTCATAGCTTCACGAAGGGCCGTAAATGCAGCTGTAACTGCAAATACGTTAGCAGCATATGTAGCGTATAGTCTAACTAGCCCGCCTAAGCCTTGAGCTTCAGCGGCAAAATCTCTGGCGCT
>Ga0209358_10001511_pt1 | contig 18394 bp, 19 predicted proteins | sample LauGreFa1BDMLBSN_2_FD_187574 | JGI IMG/M metagenome (GOLD analysis project Ga0209358, IMG submission 187574) | Freshwater lake microbial communities from Lake Michigan, USA - Fa13.BD.MLB.SN (SPAdes) (version 2) | ecosystem: Environmental > Aquatic > Freshwater > Lake | place: Lake Michigan, USA... | reverse complement strand
GGCGTTCGAAAAAATAAATATCGATTATGATTCCTGATAATAAAAAAAAGAAAGGTTCGCCGTTGGGTGATGGTCCTAAGTTGCCTAAGTTCAATATATATTGGATTTATGGTTTAATTGCGATCTCTTTATTGTCTGCGCGTTTTTTCCAAATGGCACCTGAAATTCGTCTTACGACTGAACAGGAATTTAAGCAAGTCATGCTATCTAATGGCGATGTGGAGCGTATTGATTTGGTCCAAAATAAGGAGTTGGTTCGTGTATATATCAAGCCAGATAGTATTGGCAAGGATTTCTATGTACAAAAGTTAAAAACAAAAATTGACAAAGCGAAAGTAAAGGGGGTGCCTTTATTTGAGTTTAGTGTTACGGATTGGAATAGCTTTAACGAACGCTTACAAAAATTTTATGAGCAAAAAGGAATTACTGAAATTCCTCAAAATACAGTGAAGGAAGGAGAGTGGTTTGGCCCAATTGCAAATACCATTTTTTCATTTGTATTAATTATTGTGGTTTGGGTTTTATTGATGCGCAAGATGGGCGGCGGCGGAGGAAGTGGCGGTGGCCCAGGTGGAATTTTTAATGTGGGTAAATCAAAAGCCACCTTATTTGAAAAAGGTGGCACTAAAGTGAATATTACCTTTGCGGATGTTGCAGGTTTGGAGGAAGCGAAAGAAGAAGTGATGGAGATTGTTGACTTTTTAAAACAACCTAAAAAATATACAGCGCTCGGTGGTAAAATTCCTAAGGGCGCATTATTAATCGGTCCTCCAGGTACAGGTAAAACTTTATTAGCAAAAGCGATGGCGGGTGAAGCGCAAGTGCCTTTCTTTAGTTTAAGTGGGTCTGATTTTGTGGAAATGTTTGTGGGTGTGGGTGCAAGTCGTGTGCGTGATTTATTTAAACAAGCACGTGAAAAAGCACCTTGTATTATTTTCATTGACGAGATTGATGCGATTGGTCGTGCCCGTGGTAAAAATGCCATGATGAGCAATGATGAACGTGAAAATACATTGAACCAATTACTCGTGGAGATGGATGGATTTGGTGGAGATACTGGAATTATTATTTTAGCTGCGACGAACCGTCCTGATGTATTGGATAGTGCCTTATTAAGACCAGGTCGTTTTGATCGTCAAATATCTATTGATCGTCCTGATGTTAAAGGTCGTGAGGAAATATTTAAAGTGCATTTAGGCCCTATTAAAGTTTCTGAAAATTTAGACGTACATAAATTGGCGGAACAAACACCAGGTTTTGCAGGTGCTGATATTGCCAATGTGTGTAATGAAGCAGCATTGATTGCAGCAAGAAAAGGAAAGACAGGTGTGGAGATGAAAGATTTTCAAGATGCCATAGATAGAGTAATCGGCGGACTAGAGAAAAAGAATAAAATTATTTCTAAGGAAGAAAAAGAAGTCATTGCTTATCATGAAGCAGGTCATGCAATTTGTGGTTGGTTTTTAGAGCATGCGTATCCTTTATTAAAAGTGACGATTGTGCCTCGTGGTACTGCTGCATTAGGTTATGCGCAATACACACCCAAAGAGCAATACTTATATACTATTGAGCAATTAACGGATCAAATGTGTATGACTTTAGGTGGTCGTGCTGCTGAACAAATTTTCTTTGGTCGCATATCCACTGGCGCATCTAATGACTTGCAACAAATCACCAAGATGGCTTATTCGATGGTGACTACTTATGGCATGAATGATAAAATTGGTAACGTGAGTTTTTACGATCCTTCTCAAGAAAATACTTTCCAAAAACCTTTTAGCGAAGAAACAGGAAAAATTATTGATGAGGAAGTGCGTAAGATGATTGATGCTGCTTATCAAAGAACTTTAGAATTGTTAACTGCTAAAAAAGAGCAAGTAGAAAAATTAGCAAAAGAATTATTAGACAAAGAAGTTTTACATAAAAGTGATGTGGAAGCGTTAATTGGAAACCGTCCATTTGAGGAAGAAAAAGTGGTTACTTTTGATGTAGAAGAAGGCAAGGATAAAATCACTACCGAGGAAACTCCGGTGGCTGATGTAGCATCAACTGAACAAGTGATTGCTGCTACTCCAGAGCAGGCTAGTGTTGCTTCAACTGAACAAGCTATTGTATCGGATGACACTGAAAAACCAAGTGCGGCTTAAGTATAAAAAATGAGTAATGGAATCACAAGGCGCAAGAAGTAAAATATTACAGAAAATAAAACAGGCCCTAAAGGATCCTGTCCCTGTTCCTTTTCCAGACCAAGTGGCGGAAACGCCTATATTTTATCCGACGGATCAGGAATTGACCATTGAATTTGCGCAAAAATTTACCGAGTTATTAGGCAAGTTTGTATACTGTGCCGATGAAGCTGAATTGGTCAGTCAATTGAGCGGATTAATCAAAGCCAACCAATGGGAAAAAATTTATTCCATTGAAGAAGGTTGGTTAGATGACATGAAAGAATACCATTTCGACCCAGTGAATACAGATGATTTAGCAGGCTGCGATGCGGCGATTACTTTATGTGATCATTTAATTGCGAGAACTGGAACGATAGTATTAAGTAGTCAGCAATTAAGCGGCCGTACCACAAGTGTGTATGCTCCAATTCATATTTGTATTGCTTACACGCATCAATTATTATTTGATGTTTCAGATAGCTTGGCACAATTTAAAAAGGAAGCTGATGTAATACCAAGTATGATTAGTTATGCTACTGGGCCAAGCCGTACTGCAGATATTGAAAAAACTTTGGTTGTGGGGGTACATGGTCCTAAAGAAGTGTATTGTTTTTTGGTTGATAAGTTAGTGGATTAGGCAATTTGTATTATAAAATTGGTTTCTAAAGCCCAGTTACATGGAATTAGCACACGGTAAAAAAATTTATTTCCTTTCTGATTTCCATTTGGGAGCACCGAATGCTATCGCTAGCCGTGAAAGAGAGCAACAGTTGGTACAATTTCTAAAACAGGCCAAAACAGATGCAGCTACCATTTTTATTGTTGGTGATATTTTTGATTTTTGGTTTGAGTATAAAACTGTCGTACCCAAGGGCTTTGTTCGGTTATTAGGTTGCTTGGCTGAAATTAGCGATGCCGGAATTCCCCTGCATATTTTTACTGGTAATCATGATTTATGGATGCGTGATTATTTGACGGAGGAGTTAAATGCCAAAGTATATTTTGAGCCCAAGCAATTTGAATTTGCGGGCAAACAATTTTTTATAGGACATGGTGATGGTTTGGGGCCAGGAGATCAAGGGTACAAGTTCATAAAAAAAATATTTACCAATCCGGTTTGTCAATGGTTGTTTGGTTGGTTACACCCGGATTTGGGTATTCGATTGGCCAATTATTTTAGCGGAAAGAGTAGGGCGAAAACAGGAAGTAGTGATGAGCAGTTTTTAGGCGAGGATAAAGAGTGGCTTATTATTTATACCAAACAAAAAGCAAAGGAGATTAATGTTGATTATTTTATTTTTGGACATCGACATTATGCAATTGATTTTAAAATAAATGAAACAACAAGGTATATTAATTTAGGGGATTGGATTCGACTATATACCTATGGTGTTTTTGACGGAACTACGATGCAATTGTTGGAGTGGAAAAAATTATAATTAATTCAATATTATGCAAATAGATCAAGAATTTTTAAGCAATCCAATTCGCAGCTATCTATATATATTGGCTATTTTGATTGGTACTTTTATTTTTAAAAGATTTATCTCCCGTTTTTTTGCAAGTTTAATTTATACCTGGGTTGATAAAAAAAACCATTCTGATTTACGCAAAAGTCATGTACATCGTTTGGTGGTTCCCATCGAACAATTTTTACTTTTTTTAGTAGCGGTGGTTGCATTGTATGAATTAAAATTTCCTGTATTATGGGATGTGCATTTATTTAAAGTGAGCTTGCAACAGGCGATAGATTCTATTGTAAAATTATTGTTCATTATTTTATTAATTAGGGTGTTTATTCGTACACTTGAATTTGTGGCAATTATATTGGAGGAAAAGTCAAAATTAACCAAGTCGCTTTCAGATGATCAGTTGGTTTTATTTTTTCGCGACTTTTTTAAAGTTATTTTATACATCATTGGCGCCTTGTTAATTTTACGCTATGTGTTCAATGAAAATATAGGTAATTTGGTGACCAGCTTAAGTATCGTGGGTGCGGCTGTAGCCTTATCTATGCGTGAAAGCTTGGAAAATATCATCTCCTCCTTTATTATATTTTTTGACAAACCTTTTTCTATTGGAGACTTAGTGAAAGTGAATAATTTCACTGGTACTATTGAAAAAATTGGATTAAGAAGTACCCGAATTCGCACGCAGGATAAAACATATATTACGGTCCCTAACAAGCAAATGGTGGATACCATTGTTGATAATATTAGTTGCAGAACTGAGCGTAAAATAGAAATGGATTTACAAATAAGTGTCATTACTTCTGCCGATGCCTTAACAAATTTTGTTTCCTTTATGCGTTCCGAAATCGCCAAGCACCATCCGATTATTAGTAGTTCGGTTTTTGTATCTGATGCAGGAAAGCAATTTCATACTATCCATATTGAATGTTTTATTTCAATAACAACTGATTTAAATGTTTTTCAGCAATTGCGTGAAACTTTAAATTTGAAAGCGGTAGCCTATGCCAATGCAAATCAAATTAGTTTTTCAGAAAAAGTGTAGTTATAAATGCGATTAGCATCTTCGTAAATTGGAATAAGCAATTTATAATTAGTTAGTAATTATAAATTTTCTTTTAATGTAATTAAGAAACTTTTTAGATTTTTTAAGCTGTTCAAGACAGCAATGTTTTTTTCTGCCTTTTCCTTATTATTTTTTAAGTAAGTTTTCGCGCCATCAATAGAATATTTTTTTTCACGAAGTAGGAAATGAATTTGCTTTAGTAATTCAATATCCTGCACGCGAAATAAGCGGTCCCCTTTTCGTGTTTTGCGCGGTTGAATTTGTTTGAATTCTTTTTCCCAATACCTAATTAAGGAAGTGTTTACATTAAACCAATGGGCCACTTCACCAATAGGGTAGTATAATTTTTTTTCCAATATCTCCGCCGAAGGGATGTTTACTTTTCCCATCTCCGCATCCATCGATGCAAATGATTTGCGACCTCTTTTTTGAATAGTAGCATTTGAATTTAAATGTTGTGCCGATCTTGATACAAGTGGTAGGTCATCTTCTGCTACTTGATTTACAATAGGCGCTGCATATGATGTTACGGGTACTCGCTTTACAATTGTCTTTGCCTGCTTGTTTGATTTAATGGACTTGGGTGCTGCAATATGAACATGGCCGCTCATATCATTTCCAAATAAGTCCAATTGTTGTAAATCTCTTGCCATAGTTCAAAGTTAGGGTTCTATTTAATTGAACTAGTCCTTATAAATGATTGGTGGATAAATTGTTAAGTAATCTGTACTTTTGTATATGCGCCTGTTTATCCTTACTAAATCTGATTTTGACATTCCTGCACTAGTTATTTATCAAAAAATAGCGGATATTATTATTGCTGGAAATGCATCAGCGCAATTGCATTTTTATATTGTTGGAGACCAAATTCCGACCCATTTTCAGGAAGTATATACCGCCAACGAAAGTAATGTAACCATCATTAAAACCAGGGAGGCAGAACAATTGGTGCTTCAAGTAACCAATGCCATGGTGGTGCATTTCGGTGCTAGCTTAAAAGGTAGTACATCTTTTCCGCATTATTTCATCCCCTTAACTTACCCCAACATTGATAAAACAAGCTCCTTTTTTAATAACCTACGTCAACAACAGCAATTTAAAATGTATGTAAAAAAGGCCGCCAGTGTATTTTATATTAACCAATGGGCGGAAGCTGCTTTTAAAAACAATTATAAAAAAGAAATGGCAAGCTTTCAACATGCTGTTTTACCTGTAGTTACCCCTCCCGAATACGATTGGCTTATATTATCTGAAACAAAATCAGATTTGACGCAGGGTTCAAATTATTTTTTATGTTTTATAAAGACATCTAATTTCGTTGCTACTTTAAAAGAGTTTTCCCATTTTAAAAAATGGCAACAAACCACGATGGCGATGGTTTTTGTTTTTGATACTGATAAGCAATGTGCTATAGCGGATGATTTATTAAAAGGTTATAAACATAAAGCGTCCATATTTATTAAATGCATTCATGAAGTAAAAATGGAGTGGATTGCCGCATCCTATGCAATTTTTTGGGGGCATATTAATTTTAATAAAACCTGTTGGATACAATGGGCTATTCATTATGATGTACCTCATTTAATAGATGAAAAAAACAATATCCCTGAATCTTGGTTAAGGTCTGGTGAAGTATTTTCATTTGATCTATCCCCCTCCTTATCAGATCACTTTAAATTATATTATAGGGATGAAGTGTATCGCCAAGCGCGCGCCAATATGGGATCAGAGTGGCTGTCAAATTTAGTATTGATTGCCCCAGTAAATGGGAGTGTTAAAATTCCAGTTGAGTTAAAGCCTTAGGCGTATCTTATGTAATAAAATAGTATTTTTGCGTTACAAAATTACATTATGCATCAATCTACTATTAATGTTCTGATAGATTTAGACGAACAAAAAATTCCCCAAAATATTAAGTGGTCCGCTTCAGATAGCACTGCCAAAGAAACACAAGAGGCTAGAGCGATGATGCTTACGTTGTGGGATCCAACCGATAAAACAGCTTTGCGTATTGATTTATGGACAAAGGATATGATGGTGGATGAGATGGCTGATTTTTTTTATCAGAATTTAATGGGTATGGGTGAAACCTATTTAAGAGCAACACAGGATCAAGCAATAGCCAATGATTTTAAAGAATTTGCGTACTCGTTTTATAAAAAATTTAGTGCAAGTCAAATCGCACAAAACAATAAATAATCAAAGTTATGAGTTTAGAAACTGAAGTAATGTCCTTAATGAAGGATGCAATGAAAAATAAGGATGAAGCAATGTTAAGAGGCTTAAGAGCTATTAAAGCTGAAATTATAAAAGCAAAAACTGATCCCGGAGCTAATGGAGAAATATCTGCTGATACCGAATTAAAGTTGTTGCAAAAATTGGTAAAGCAACGCAAGGACTCCTTAGCCATTTATGAACAACAAAATAGACCTGACTTGGCAGTAAAAGAGTCAGAAGAAATTGCCATCATTGAAAAGTTTTTACCTGCGCAAATGAGTGAGGAGGCTGTGAAAGCTGCTGTGCAAGCTATTATTAGCGAAGTGGGTGCTACAGGTCCGCAGGATTTGGGTAAGGTAATGGGCGTGGCAACGAAACAACTTGCGGGGCAAGCGGATGGTAAAATAATTTCAGCGATTGCAAAATCACTTCTCACTGCTTAATATATGTGGTTAGATATTTTAACAGGCACGCTACTTATTGTTGCAATTTTGCAAGGTATTCGTAATGGATTAATCAAAGCTGTGCTTTCCTTTTTTTCCTTTTTCATAGGGCTAATTGTAGCATATCAACTAGCTGGCTGGGTAGCGAGATTATTAAAAGAACATACAAAAATTGAAAGCCATTGGTTGCCATTCATTTCATTTATCATTGTTTTGTTAGTGGTTTTGTTTTTAATCAGATGGGTTTCAGGTTTATTGCAACAAACTGCTGAAGTTTTAATGTTAGGTTGGTTGAATAAATTATTGGGCATTGTACTATATGGTTTTATTTATTTTACTATTTGGAGCGCCTTGGTCTATTTTTTACAAATTTTAGGGGTGTTGGAAGCGGCTAAAATGAAAGATGCATATAGTTATTCTTATTTACAAAAGTGGTGGCCCTATTGTACTGAAAAAATGAGCCAGTGGCTGCCCTTTATCAAAACGACGATTGCTTCCTTCCCCAATCCATTTAAGTAAACATTCACTAACTGATTGACAGTTACCCGCTTTATCATTATTTGCCCACGTTTTAGCCGTTATGATTTCCTTAAATTTTGCATTGTCAAAGCGGGTTATAATTACCCAATTTTGACATTATTTACAATGATTTAAGTATCTTTAACCGCATTGTAAAATGATAAATTACACGTTCATTAATAGCTGGTAATTTATGCGTTTAATTTAAGTTATGATGGAATACGAAATACAAAAAGACGGGAAATTTAATTACCTAGAAGTTGGCGAAGGGGAGACCCTTATGCTCTTGCATGGCCTTTTCGGCGCCCTAAGTAACTTTTCCGGCTTAATTGAAAAATTCAGACATACACATAAAGTGGTGGTTCCAATAATGCCATTGTTTGATATGGACCTTTTACATACTTCTGTCACAGGGTTGGCTAAATATGTGGAGCAATTCATTGAAGCAAGGGGGTATCAAAACATTCATTTGTTAGGCAATTCACTCGGTGGTCATGTAGGATTAGTATATATTTTAAAACATCCTGAAAAAATTAAATCACTTATTTTAACTGGCAGTAGTGGATTGTATGAAAACGCAATGGGCGATACCTATCCTAAACGTGGTGATTATGAGTATATAAAAAATAAAACAGCCCAAACGTTTTATGACCCTAATGTAGCCACAAAGGAATTGGTGGATGAGGTTTTTGAAATTACGCGAAATCGTTTAAAAGTAATTAAAGTGCTTGCCTTGGCGAAAAGTGCTATTCGAAATAATTTAGGTACTGAGTTAAACGAAATAAAGCAACCTACTTTATTAATATGGGGTAAAAACGATTGTGTTACACCGCCATTAGTTGGGGAAGCGTTTAATAAATTAATTCCAAATAGTCAGTTACACTTTATTGATAAATGCGGCCACGCGCCTATGATGGAAGTGCCAGAGGAATTCAATACAATTTTAGAAAAGTTTTTAAATGAACTACCTAAATAAATCGAAATGTTAGCTTCCTCCATCGCTATATCCAGTTTTCCTTTGCTTCATTTTGAAGATAAAGCATCCTTTGCGTTGCAATGTATGGAGGACTATGATATACAGCATCTGCCATTGGTGAAGGAGGAGTATTTTGTCGGACTGGTTAATAAAGAAGACGTTTTAAATCTAGATACCGATCAAACTTTAATTCATTTAGCCGACCAAATTACGCGGGTTGGCATTTTAGGTTCCATGCATTTCACGGCAGCCTTGAATTTGTTTTCTAAAAATGAGTTGACACTTTTACCTGTACTAAATGAACAGCAGGAATGTACTGGGGTCATACTTCAGAAAAATTTAAATGATTTATTGGCTAAATTTTTAGGCGTGAATCATCCAGGCGCCATCATTGTGGTTTCGGTGTCGCCTTATCAATATTCACTAGCCGAATTAAGTCGTCTTGTTGAAACGAATAATGCGCAAATATCACAATTGAATACCAACTTCGACGAGGCAACAGGGGCACTTATTATTACTATAAAATTAAATAAGGAAGAAGCGGAAGTGATTATAGCCACACTCCAAAGATACAATTATCAAATACTTCATTATTTTGGTAACACCATTATGCATAATGATATTGAAGATCACTACCACCATTTAATGAACTATCTAGATGTTTAATTCTTTTAGGTTTTTATTTCTTTTTTTGTTTTACATCATTAGCATTTCCGTTAATTTGAAAGCGCAAATTCGCATTAACAAAATACAGTTGGAGGGAAATAATCGAACAAAAAATTATATATTATTACGCGAGTTACCTTATCATGTAGGCGATCAAATTAATAAAGACTCATTAACAATTTTAAATACGCTATCGCAGCAACAGCTTTTTAATACTTCTTTATTTTTATCTGTAAATGTTACGTCTGTATATCCATTAATTAATGATAGTAGTATTGTTGACATACAAATAAAAGTTAAAGAAAGGTGGTATTTTATTCCAAAACCGTATTTCAAGTGGGTTGATCGTAATTTTAATCAATGGTGGAATGAGCAAAACCGAAGTTTGGACCGGGTTAATTATGGCATCACATTTAGTCAAAAAAATGCAACTGGTAATAATGACCAATTGGTGCTTGGTTTTATTCGTGGATACACACAACAAAATATTATACGATACCAATTGCCTTTTTTTGATAAAAATTTGAAATATGGTATTGGAGGAGGTTGGCAAAATTATGACCAAAAGGAAATTAATTACACAACCGAAAAGGACAGACAAGTTTTTGCGAAAACAAATGATGTCGTTCGTAAAGGCTACCGTGCCAATGTAAATTTAACCTATCGTCCTAATTTATTTGAGCGACATTCATTACAGTTGGGCTATGGTAAAGAGGAATTATCTGACTCTGGATTTTTAATACAGCCCAAATTTTTAGCAAGTCATAAAAAAGTAATGACTTATGGAGACATCACTTTAGGGTATACCAAAATTGCATTTGATTATAACGCCTATCCCACCAAAGGTGCTGGAACTGAATTGGTTTTATTTCAACGCTTTTCCAAAGGGGCTCCATTCACTTCCATACAATTCAGAAAATTAAAAGCACATTCTTTTTCCAAACAAAATTTTATTTTCATTGAATCAAATTCACAAGTGAAATTTTTACCCAATTATAATTATTTAGATAGTCGCTTAATGGGCTATGGAAATTTGCAAATGAATGGCTTAGAATATTATGTAGTTGATGGAAATGCGGCTACCATTTTAAAAACGGCCTTTCATCATTCCTTGGGGAGTATCACAGTAAAAAATCCATTAACACAGAAGTTTTTACCTGAAGTGAAGTATGATTTTTGGATTCGTGTTTTTAGCAATTTAGGATATGTATATAGTGATCGTCCATCAAATACCAATAAACTATCAAATACCTTAATTAGGACAGCTGGTATTGGTTTAGATGTGATCAGTATCTATGATTTTGTGTTAAAAATTGACTATAGTGTGAATCAGCTTGGAGACAAAGGAGTATATTTACACGGCGGAATTAATTTTTAATTTAGATGAAAGTAGCAATATATAGTAGGGGGTTTGATTTGGATCAGCGACAATCTTTAAATGCATTGTTGTTGGAATTGCATAAGCATGATGTTGCCATTTGTATTTTTCATGACTTATTACAAAAATTTGAACTTTGTGCCCCTGTTGGGAAGGAGGCATACATCCCCTTTACATCCGCTTATGATTTACCTGAAAATATTGATTGTTTAATTAGTTTGGGTGGCGATGGCACAGTGTTAGACTCCGTTACATTAGTGGGAGATTCAAACATTCCAATTTTAGGTATTAATTATGGTCGATTGGGTTTTTTAGCATCCATTTCAAAAGACGAATTGTCATTGATGGTGGATGCCCTTATGAATCGTACCTATGTCATTGAAAAACGTGCATTGATTCACCTAGATGCGAATATTCCTGTTTTTGGCGCAACGCCCTACGGACTTAATGAGTTTGTTTTACATAAAAGGGATACTTCTCCCATGATAAAGATTCATACTTATTTGAATGGGGAGTTTTTAAATTCCTATTGGGCAGATGGTATCATTGTATCCACACCTACTGGGTCCACTGGCTACAATATGAGTTGCAATGGTCCTATTTTATTTCCTGATTCCGCTAGTTTTGTAATCACACCAGTGGCACCGCATAATTTAAATGTACGTTCTATTATAGTTCCCAATACATCCGTAATTTCCTTCGAAATTGAAGGTAGGACCGACGAATTAATTTGTGCTTTAGATGCGCGTAAGGAAATTGTTCCAAAAACAATTGAATTAGCCTTAAAACAAGAATTATTTTCAGTTAGCTTTATACGGCTAAATGAAAATAGTTATTTAACCACATTAAGAACAAAATTGACTTGGGGCTTGGATAAAAGAAATTAGTTAGCATATGTTTAAAAGCGTTTTATTTTTATTTGTTTTTTTATGCTGTTCGCAATTTGTAATGGCGCAACATACCGAGTTGTCTGAGAACAAAGGCGAAGTGGGTGTACTTATGGGATTGGCTTCCTATCAAGGAGATATTGCACCTGATGCCCAAGTGTACTACAGAAATTATGGCGTGTTTGCAAAAAAACAATTAAATAGTTATGTGGGTGTAAGATTGAATGTGGAGATGCAAAAATTAGCATCTCATGATATGTTATCCATAGACCCTTATGTGATTTTGCGAAATGCCAATTTTCAAATTAATACGATAGAGGCAAGTGTGATGGGGGAATTTAATTTTTTAAATTATATTTCCGGTTCACGAAATAAAAAATTTACGCCCTATGTTGGTTTTGGGGTTGGTTATTTACATATCTTAGATACCATACGCAACAATAATACCAGTGTTGTTGTTTTGAGTACTGCGGATTTATTAAATGGTAAGCAAAAGCAATCGGCGTTGAATTTGACCTTCCCGTTAAACTTAGGTTTTAAATTTAATGTTTATCGCAGGTTCAATATTTTAGCCGAAGCTACTTACAGATATACCACCACAGATAAACTTGATTTTATTGATGGTAATGCCACCCCAGTCACCTTAGCTGCCCCTTTTGGGTATCAAGGTAGTGCAAGTGGGAATGACCGTTTTTTTACAGCAAAACTGGGTATTTCTTATTCCTTCAATAATATTTATGGGATTGCACAATACAAACCCAAGAAAAGCATCGGTTTATTCAATAGGTTTAAACGCAAATAACCTTGGATTCGATTAATTTTGTAGTATGGAAAACTTGGATTTAAATAGATTACCTAAACATATCGCCATTATTATGGATGGGAATGGACGATGGGCGCAAGAAAAAGGACAGGATCGACTTTATGGGCATTTTCATGGGGTACAAAGTGTTCGCAATATTGTGGAAGCGGCTTCAGAAATAGGCATCAAATACCTCACTTTATATGCGTTTAGTACTGAAAATTGGGACAGGCCAGCAGCCGAGGTGACAGGCCTAATGAGTTTATTTGTGGACACCATTGCTAAAGAAGTCCCTGATTTGCACAAAAACAACATCAAATTGCACTTTATTGGCAATCTTTCATTGTTACCGGATGATGCCAAAGCAGCACTCGAAAATGCGACCCTAACCACTGCAAATAATACCGGATTAGAACTTATAATTGCACTTAGTTACAGTAGTAGGTGGGAGCTTATTCAAGCGATAAAAAACATCGCCGAAAAGGTACAAAATGGTCAAATGCAGCCCGATGATATCCAGGAGGCCACTTTGGAGGCAGCCCTTTCTACCAGTGCGTTTCCGGACCCAGAGCTCATGATTCGCACCAGTGGCGAATACCGAATTAGCAACTTTTTATTATACCAGCTAGCTTACGCTGAATTGTACTTTACGGAGACCCGTTGGCCCGATTTTCGCAAGAAAGATTTGATGGAGGCCATCCTTGATTTTCAATCTAGGGAGCGCAGATTTGGGAAAACCAGTCTGCAGGTACAAACAAATGATTAAAAAAATTAATATATTTATTTTGAGGTTTTAACAAAGACTTTGAAATATTACGAGTAATTTGCGACACTTTTAAAATTATAAATGTAGCCCCTTTGCAGATGCAGAAATATTTTCCATTTTATATAGGATCTTTATTGGTTCTTTTTTTATCCTCGACTTCTTTTGCCCAGGTAGCACCCGTGAAGGATTCAGTTTCACAGATTAATGTTAAACTCCTTAATATTTTTAATCAAAAAGCGCCTGCTAAATACAAAATTCGGGACATTAAAGTGGTGGGGAATGAAAATTTTGATGAGAACTTATTATTGTCCCTTTCTACCTTGAATATTGGAGATGAAGTAGCCATTCCTGGGGCTGATAATTTTGCCAAAGCGATTCGTAAATTAATGGATCAAAACTACTTTAGTGATGTAAGTATTTATATATCTGACTTGGTGAATAATGAAATTGATGTCGAAATTGACGTAGTGGAGAGACCAAGGTTATCCAAGTTTAATTTTACGGGAGTTAAGAAATCAGAAACCGATGAATTGTCTGGTAAAACTGGTTTAACTCCGAATCGTGTGATTACTGAAAATATGAAAATCACTGCAGTAGAAGGGATAAAAAAGTTTTTTGCAGATAAGGGTTTTCAGGATGCAAAAGTGACGATCATAGAAAAAAAGGATGCAACTAAAAAAAATAGTTTATTGTTGGATTTTAAAGTGGATCGTGGTCCTAAAGTGCGAATTAATAATATCAATTTTGGGGGAAACTTAGTGGACGAAGTTAAACTAAAGAAAAGTTTAAAAGAAGTGCATGAAAAATCTAGAATGACCCTTTTCCCTGTCTACGACAAGCCGGTGATTGTAAAAACAACACCGTATACTTTTGAACAGTACATGGCTGAAAAAGGGTATTTAACTTTTACTAAAACTAGAAAAATTTTAAATCCTTATGTGCGTTTTAAATTGTCCTCTTCAAAATATAGCGAGAAAAAATTTGAGGAGAGTCGTGATAATTTATTGAACTATTACAACTCATTAGGGTTTCGTGACGCTGTTATTGAAAAGGATACCCTATATCATAATGCGGTAGGCAATTTAAATATTGATATTCAATTAAAGGAAGGGCGCAAGTATTTTTTTGGAAATATTACTTGGAGAGGAAACACCAAATATCCAGACTCTTTATTGACTAGTATATTAAATATAAAAAAAGGGGAAATTTATAATCGAGAAATATTATACAATAAATTAGGTAAAACACAAACAGCGGAAGGTGGAGATATTAGCGGCTTATACCAAGATGATGGTTATTTGTTTTTTAATGTTGACCCCATTGAGACCGCTGTATATAACGATACCATCGATTTTGAAATTAGAATGCGAGAAGGGCCGCAAGCGACCATCAAAACAATTCGTATTGCTGGTAATGAAAAAACAAAAGACTTCGTAATTCGTCGTGAAATTAGAACCATCCCAGGTGATAAATTTAGTCGTTCCTTATTGATTCGTTCGCAAAGAGAAATTTCACAGTTAAATTATTTCGATCAAGAAAAAATTAAAATTGATCCTGTTCCAAATCCAGAAGATGGAACGGTGGATATTAATTATAGTGTTGAAGAAAAATCAAGTGATCAATTAGAATTAAGTGCTGGATGGGGAGGCTTCATTGGGCTTACCGGAACTTTAGGTATTACCTTTAATAATTTCTCTTCTAAAAACTTTTTTAAAAAATCGGCTTGGGATCCATTACCCATGGGTGATGGGCAAAAATTGAGTTTGCGGATTCAAAGTAATGGTAAGGCCTTCCGTTCAACGAATTTTTCATTTACGGAACCTTGGTTTGGTGGTATCAAAAGAAATACTTTAACGGTAAGTGTTTATAATACGAAGTATGGTCAAACTTTTGATATGCAAACGGGCATGTATAATCCAAATGCAGCGGATGCACGTTATATTTCTACCACAGGTGCTACTGTTTCCTTTGGGCGTCAGTTACAATGGCCGGATGATTATTTCTCTTTAAGCACCGGCATAAACTATACGCGCTATACTTTAAAAGATTACCCAATTGATCCGATCAATTTACCTAATTTCTCTAATGGTAATGTAAACAATGTCAACTTCAGGGTTGCTTTACAAAGAACCTCCATTGACCAACCTACCTTTCCAAGAACAGGTTCTACTTTTTTATTGAGTGCACAATTAACACCCCCTTTTTCTTTATTTGATCCCAACTTTGGAAAAAGAGAAAACCCGTATCAATTATTAGAATATCATAAGTGGCGTTTTAATGGAGAATGGTTTGTGCCATTAGGTAAACCAGCAGGGGAAGAACACAACAAACAATTTGTATTACGCTTTGCTGCTAAGTACGGTTTCCTAGGGCGTTATAATTCAAGTCTTGGGATTTCTCCATTTGAAAGATTCCAAGTAGGGGATGCAGGATTAACTAACCAATTTGCATTATTAGGCTATGATATCATTGCACATAGAGGTTATCCTGTGTATGAATCATCCAATCCAAAAGTGAATCCTGACCAACAACAATCTCGCCAACAGTTTACCATTTTTAATAAATATGCAGTTGAAATTAGATATCCATTAAGTTTGGCTGCTAGTAGTACTATTTTTGCTTTGGGCTTTTTTGAAGCAGCGAATGGATGGTATAGCATGAAGGAATTTAATCCATTTAAGCTGCGTCGTTCCGTGGGATTGGGTATGCGTTTTTATCTTCCCATGTTTGGACTATTGGGATTTGATTATGGTATTGGTTTAGATCGATTAAATGGCACCAACTCATTAAAAGATGCTGGAAGGTTTACCTTTATGTTAGGGTTTGAACCAGAATAGTCAATAGGTAAAATAGTAAAGTAATTTTTCATTTTGTTATTTAAATTATAGCTTATGCAATTCAATAAAGTTTTTTTTGTTTTGGCCATCAGTATGCTGACGGCTTTTTCATCTACTGCGCAAACAAAATATGCAATCATTAATACAAAGTATATTTTGGATAAAATTCCAGAATATAAGGAAGCGGATAAAAAATTAAAGGCATTAGGAGATCAATGGCAACAAGAAATTGACCAAAAGCAAATGACCCTCGATAAAATGTACAAAAACTATGAGGCTGAGCAGTTTATGCTTTCCGATGACCTTAAGAAAAAAAGAGAAGATGAGCTTTTTGTGAAGGAAAAGGAGCTTAGGGACCTTCAAAAGAAACGCTTTGGATATGAGGGGGATTTGTTTAAGGAACGCCAAAAAATGGTTAAACCCATTCAAGATAAAGTGTATAATGCAGTCCAAAAACTAGCAACTGCTAGGGGATATGACTTCATTTTAGATAAAAGTGAAGGAATTACCATTATATTTGCAGACCCGAAACTGGACAAAAGTGACGATGTTTTGAAGGAATTGGGTATCAATAATTAAGAAAAACAAATAGATTTTTAAAAAAAACAATTAGATATGAAAAAAGGTTTTTTATTTGCAGCCATTTTATTAGTTGCAGCTTCATTTAACAACACAGCATCTGCGCAGGTTAAAATTGGTTATTTTGATGATCAAAGCGTCATTGCTTTATTCCCTGGTATCCAAGAAAAATTAGATACTGTTCTTAAGTCTTATGCACAAGATTCTTTACAAGATGAGTATAATTATACTTTGAAGGATTATCAAGTAAAAGATAGCATCTACAAAAGAGATTCTGCAGATTTGTCAAAGCGTCCTAAGGCGTTACAAATGGCAACTGATGATTTAAATCGTTTAAAATACAAGTTGATCAACTGGCAACAATACCAACAACAATCTATGGAGCAAAAGCAAGAATCATTGTTATTGCCTTACAGACAAAAAATTGCTACAGCATTAGGGGAAGTAGTTGCTGAGCAAAAATATACAGTAGTATTAAAAGCAGAATCTTTGTCACCTTATACACAACCTTCGATTGCAGACAATTTAACCATTCGCGTAGCGATGAAGTTGAAATTGCCTTTACCAAAGGAAATTGAAGATGCATTTAAAGCAGCTACAGGCGGTGCTCCAGCAGCAAAGCCAGCAGCAGCAAAAAAAGGATAATATTTTAAATATAATTTACTAAGAACCTCGTTGTTTACAACGAGGTTCTTTAGTTTTACGTAATAAAATAAATATATGTCTACTGCGCCGATTGGTGTTTTTGATAGTGGTTATGGTGGGCTCACTATATTAAAGGAGCTGAAACATACTTTACCTCAGTATGATTATATCTATTTAGGAGATAATGCGCGCGCGCCTTATGGTCCTCGATCTTATGATACTGTGTATCAATATACCCTAGAAGCAGTGAATTGGTTTTTTAACCAAGGTTGCTCATTGGTGATATTGGCATGCAATACGGCATCGGCAAAAGCACTGCGTACTATTCAGCAAAAAGATTTACCAAAAATGGCCCCTGACAAAAGGGTATTAGGGGTGATCAGACCCACCACTGAAATTTTAGGTAATTTTTCAACCACCCATCAAGTGGGAATTTTAGGAACATTGGGCACCATACAAAGTGACAGTTATCCCATTGAACTGGCTAAATTCTTTCCAGATTTGAAAGTTTTTCAACAAGCCTGTCCTTTATGGGTACCCTTGATTGAGAACGGAGAACAGGATAAACCTGGCGCAGACTATTTTGTAAAATCCTACTTGGATCAACTTTTTTCACAATCTGCCGATATTGACACCCTTTTATTAGCATGCACCCATTATCCCTTATTAGCGGATAAAATAAGGGCTTTTATGCCTAAAGGGGTGAATGTGGTAAGTCAAGGCGTTATTGTGGCTAAAAGCCTCGCTAAATACCTTGAAAGCCATCCTGATATAGCCCAAAAATGTAGCCAATCTGGTCAACTTAGTTTTTATACTACCGACAACCCGCAAGCCTTTGAATTGCAGGCCAGCACCTTTTTTGGACAAAAAATTGCTGCAAAACATACAGATTTAGCTTAAAAAATAAAAAAATACCCTATTTTTGCCGTCCTTTCACAGGTAGTGGTATGGTGACTGCTATTAGGAACAGGACGAA
>Ga0209358_10001508_pt1 | contig 18409 bp, 13 predicted proteins | sample LauGreFa1BDMLBSN_2_FD_187574 | JGI IMG/M metagenome (GOLD analysis project Ga0209358, IMG submission 187574) | Freshwater lake microbial communities from Lake Michigan, USA - Fa13.BD.MLB.SN (SPAdes) (version 2) | ecosystem: Environmental > Aquatic > Freshwater > Lake | place: Lake Michigan, USA... | reverse complement strand
AGACTTCCATCAAGTCAGCCACAGTGCCGTCCAGACGGCCCACCATCATGTCCCGGTACACCTGATCCTGCGCTTCATACGTTCTCACCACCACGCCGACGCTTTTGAGCTCACCGATCGCATAAGCTTCTTGTGTAGAGCCTTTGAGCACGCCGATTCTCATACCTCGGATGGAGGCCGGACCAGCATATTGGACTCCTTTTTGCAACACTATACGGCTGGGCGCGTTGTAATACTTGTCGGTAAAGTCCACTTCCTTTAGGCGATCGTCGGTAATGGACATGGAGCTAATGATCACATCGTATTTTTTAGCATACAGACCGGGGATCATGCTGTCCCACTCTTGCTCGACAAAGACGCACCTGCGCTTGAGATGCTTACATAGGGCGTTTGCAATGTCCACATCAAAACCGGCCGGTTTTCCGTCATTCGTTTTGAAAGTAAATGGCTCGTAAGTCGGGTCGATAGCCACTCTCAAATCTGACAATGAATTTGCAGCATCTAAAGGGTATGGATTGGGCGCGAGCGGCGTTTTCTTGACTACCTCTTGCTGTCGAACAGCGTCTGCGGCCCCCTGCGGTTGGACATACTGTAGTGCCATATTGCATTGCACAAAAAATGTCGGAGCAACTTGTGCAAATGGGATGCTGGGGGGCATCTCCATCGCGCGTTGGTACGGTTTCCAGCACATATCCTCTGTGCTACCTCCGATTCTTTCCTTGCGCAGCGTCATCCATGCGAACTCCAGCGCCTCGACTACGTCTTTCCTGTTAGCGCAATTAACATTGATTGGCTTTTGATTGGCGCTACGCTGTTGCCCACCGTTGCACACCAGTTCTAATGCGTTTGACGAAAAATTAAATATAATATTTATTATTAATACTAAAAATATATTTTTCATGTTATTTTAAATAAAAATTGCTTGCTACATTGAAGCAAAATAAATACAGGCGAAGCGAAAAACCTATCAATGTGTTCGCACAAGTGAATCTGATTCAAACACGAAGTGCGGCGTTAGACAACTGGTGGCTGTCTGACGATAGGTAGCCCAGACGGCTTCTTGATCCGCCAGTTGCAATTGCTTAAGACCTAAAAACGCTTCAGCCGATCAGAAAGTTATCAAATTCACGCCCTAATTCGGCTACTTGATGCGTTGAGTCCAATGAGCCCACTAAGCTCAACTGAAACCCATTGCTATGGCTTTCGTTCATGACTTCTAACTTGGGCCTCATTAGCGCCAGTATGCAAGGCACAGCGCCAAGGCGACGAAATCATTTACGCTCTAACTTATCTACCTCAGCGCAATAGACACCCACGCCATTTCCCTTCGAATCACATATAGAGACGATCAAAGCACCACTTTGCGCGAATTTAAAACCTTGTGCTTGCGCATGCGCATCCCTGATGGATAGTTGCAAGGCAATAATGCTGAGGCTTAGTGCGATTATGGTCAGAACTGCTTTGGTGTACCGGTCGGTAGCCATAGGGACTCTCCTTAGTTAAAAATTTTCTGCATTTTGAGCTCCCAGCGGTGCTGGGGATAGCATGCAATCGCAGAGAAAACGATCACCCGGCGCAAAATTGTTACCGCTTAAAAGTTGAAATTTCAGACTCGTGTCTTGGTGATGGACCGAGCGGCGGACCAATGTACAGAGCGAATCTTTAGGCCGGAGGCAGTCTAGCGCATTGCGCGTCCGATGCCGCTAAGAATAGCGGCTGCTACCCTCGATCCTCTAATGTGTATCTGGGGCTATTGTTCGCCCAAACGTTTCCGCCGCAATCGTCCTATAAAGTTCGCAATGGCAATATGTGCGTGCCTGCCATTCCGTCCAGCCAAAGAGCCGGAATCTTGTACTGTAGCGTTGCGAACCAGGCCGGAACTTCGCGACTTCGGTGTGCGATTTTTTGGGTTGTGCTCCGGCCGAGAAATAAAGATTAACAGTTACCCGAAAACTATCTAGCGCATTCGTAAAGGTCCGCTGTCAAAATGGTAATGACAGACGAAGTTTGTAACGTAGTACCCTCTCGAATAAGAATTGGATTCTTATCAATATTTGGAGATAATTCTTTGCTATCGATTTCAGTATGATTTACGATAACGATTCTTCTTGCGCCCATGAGTGCAGCACGGTATTTAAATAGGTGCAATGTAGATAAAAAATCAGAGTTTGTTCTAATTCTGTAGCGTTGCATACTGGTGCAACCGTTGAGGCTAGCTTGGAGGTAAGAACCAACGGAGACCGACTTGGATTCTGGGGTTTCCAAGTAAATTCTGTCAGGTTGAATTTGCGTTGAAGACTCTTGTAAGGTCAAAACTGTGGCTGGCGCAAGTGCCACGGGTGCAGGCGCTGGTTTAGGCGCTTCCGTTAAGGGTGTCCCTACGCATCCTGACACCAAAACGCCTAGGCTTATAACCATGACTAGAGAATTAATTTTTGACAGATTTAAATATTTTTGCATGGCGCTGGACTTTCAAATTTACTTGATATCGTAACTACGTTACCATAATTTTTTGATTAAAGTTAGGTAACTTGAGTAATTTAAAAGAAAAGGATAAGGCCGCGCTATTTATCGCCAATTACCCCAGTAACAGATGTGGGGCTGAGGACTTAGCGTCTTTCAGATTAGGCTAGGACCCTCAATTGCCATGAAGGTCATCCTAGGCCTAGCGTTTTGAAATTACCGTGCGCTCCGTACACCATTCAACGCGAGACCAAAGTCATGGCGATCCAGGGTTGCCAGGCAATTAGAGCAAGGCAGCCCAGCATCAATAGGACAAAGGGCATAGCGGCAATGACCAGCTCGCCAAATTTTTGCTTGAACGTGGACATGGCGACTAGCAGGTTGAGGCCGACCGGTGGTGTGAGAAATCCGATCTCCAGGTTGACGATCATGATGATGCCAAACAAAACTTTGTCATAGCCATAGGACAAGGCCAAGGGCGCGAGCAGCGGTGCGAAGATGAGGATGGCTTCCCCGGATGTCATCAGGCAACCCACTATCAGTAGCAATCCATTGCACAAAAGCATGAAGGCCAAGGGGCTGCTGATATAGCTTTGAACGATTTCCACCGCCATTAAGGGAACCCGGTGTTCCGTAAGTACCAGGTTCAGGCTCAGTGCCACCGCCAGCAGGGGGAATAAGGTGCCGCCCAATTTGGAGGCGTCGAGCACGACCTCATAAAACTGTCCGATCTTCATTTCCTTATGGATGAATATCTCGATGAAAAGCGCATAAATTAGCGAAACGGCGGCCGCTTCGATCGCCGAAAAAAAGCCGCTGTAAATGCCACCGAGCAGAATCACCGGCATCATCATGGCCCAAATGCCGTCGGCCAAAGCTTGGCGCAAAATCCCCCAGCTAAAGGGCAATGTCGCCATATTGCGGTTGATCCACATGGCGTAAAGCGCAAATACGACCAATAGCAATATCCCGGGACCAACGCCGCCTATGAATAAATCGGTGATCGATGTTTCAGTAACCAGGCCATACAGAATCAGCGGAATAGACGGCGGGATGATGATGCCCAGCGTACCGCCCGCCATGATTAATCCAAGGGAAAAGCGCGTTGGGTAATTCGCCTCCTTCATCGCGGGGTACATCACGGTACCTATTGCGAGCATGGTGACAATGGAAGAGCCTGAAATGGCCGCAAAGACACCGCAACTGAGCACGCAGGCAACCGCTAATCCGCCTGGTAGATGGCGTGTCAGCGCCGCCGCAATATCAATCAAGCGCCTTGCGGTTGACCCGCGCGTCATCACACCGCCGCACAGGACAAACATGGGTATGGACAAAATGAGCTCTTTATCCAGCGAGATCCACATATCCTCGATGATGTAGTCCAGCTGCCCCTTACCCCATACCAAATGAACAATTGCGGCGGCGGCCAGCAGGATGACCAACAGCGATTGGCGCAACACCAGCGCCAGCACCACTATCGCTAGCAATAGCAGCGCGCCGCTCATTCCTGAAACTCCGGGGCTTGCGGTCTAAGCGCGGGCCAGCATGCAAAGAAAAAATAGCGCACTGCCGCAGATACAAAGCCCAAGGGGATAACCATTTGAATCGGCCAAGCCGAAACGTTGATGACCGGGGCCAGCACACCGGATTGCTTAGACGCCAACACAAATACGATGCCGTACCAGGCTACGCCAAGCAGGAACAGACCCGAAACCAAATCGGCGATCCGGTCCACCTCCTTGCTCCAACGGGCAGGCAACCAAGCGAAAGCCAAGCGGGGCACTAGATGCACCCCGGTAGCCGTAGCAATGCCCACGCCACAAAAAGAGCCGATGACCAAAGCAAATATGGCTAGCTTTTGGGAGCCGAATAGGCCAGTGCTTCCGACCTGAAAGCCCAGATGGTTCATAACCGGACCATAGAACTCGCGCCCGACCACATCAATGCACAGAACCAGCGCAATAAAAGAAAACGCGAGTACCGCAATCCAGCACTCGGCCTTATGCCAAACCTGCAGAAGCCTTACTGCGGCGGGTGGCGCGCCAGCAGGGGCAATGACTGCAGCCAAGGCTTACTTTGCGTTTTCGCAGGCTTTTTTGCCGTTCTCAAGAACAGCAAAAAACTTCTCGCCATCCGGCCCAATGTCTTTGGCCATGGTGATCCAAAAATTACCCAATGCTTTTTGCCATTCAGCACGCTGTTCGGTGGTGGTGTCTACCACGGTGCCCCCCGCGGCCTTGGTTGCGTTGGTAAGGGCGGCATCAACACCACGGATTTCGGCGCGGTACAGGCTGTTCGGGTATTTTTCGTTCTCCCGCTCAAACGCAGCCTTGGCTTCAGCAGGTAGCTTGTCGTACACGCTGAGGTTCATCAGCACCACGCCGGCAGCATCCCAAAGAGGGAATTTGGTTATGGTCGGTGCAATTTTGTTCAGGCCCGACGGTACGTAAAACGCAAAAGGTGTCGGGTAGGTGTCGATCAAGCCCGTTTGCATGGATGAGCTTACTTCGGCTACCGCCGTGGGCACCGGGTTAGCGCCCATCGTCTTCCAGAACTCGTTGTTCATCTTGTTGGTTACCACGCCTACTTTGATGCCCCGTACATCCGCAGGTGTCACAAAGGCTTTTTTACCGGGCAAGTGAATAGCGCCAACCTCGCCCCAGCGCATAAAACGCAGGCCTTTTTTGGCCAAGGCTTCAGAGACAGGCTTTTGCGCGTGGTTGTCCAACACACAGTCACGCTGTGCGCCGCTCGAAAAATAAAAAGGCAATTGGATCAACGCGATTTCAGGGACCTGCAAGGCCACTGCCGCTGCGGTGAAGGACCCCATTTCCAGCCGCCCGCGCGATATTTGGGCAATGGCGTCATTCTCGGAGCCCAGCTGCGAGTTGTAAAAGGGGGAAATTTTGATGGCCCCTTTGGTTTCAGCATCCATAAATGCCGCTGTTCGGTCAATTTGTTTGGCCCAAGGCGAAGTGGGTGGTGCGGAGGAGGCGAACTTCAGCTCAACGGTCTGGGCCTTTGCATCCACGTGGACTAAAGCGATGCCAAGGGTGGCAAGAACAGCGGAACAAATAGCTGAAATACGCATGGGGTGTCTCCATCGGTGTTGAATTTAGGCAAGCTCGGCGGTTTATAGCATGCCCCAAGCGCTTGTTATCTAATGGTTTACGCTAGCCCATATCCGGTGAAAATGCACATTAGACCCAGACCCGAAGGGCGTTCACTTTCGCAACCACAGTTGCGGTGTTGGTTCCCCTGCCTCGATGCTCTCTAACGACCCAGTACGCCAATGACCCAAGTTGCCACCGCTACCCAGCCCTCGGCTAAGAAGATTCCAGTGACCCGTGGCTTGGACGGGCAGGTCTATCCTGATGCCCTCGCGACGGACCCTCAGGCGATGGGATGGATGCACGGCGAGCCGGTACCTCTAGACAAACGTATCGCATTTGCCGATGGCAGTAATTACCGCTTTCCCCAGTTTCGCTGGGCCTTTGCCCATGCGCGGCAATTGGCGCCCACGCTGGCAGTCCGGCGCGCAGACCACGGCCCTGCGGCTTTTCGCAGCGCGCCCGATGAATCGCTGTGGCGCGTGTCATTTCAGCCCATGGTGGGTGGCGACCGCTTGGACTGGGCGGATCTGCTCGCCGCGACCTATACCGATGCGCTGATAGTCATGCACCGGGGGCAGATCGTGCTCGCGCATTACGGCGGCGTCATGAACCCCGAACGCCAGCATGTGACCATGTCGGTATCGAAGTCGCTTGTTGGCTTGGTAGGTGCCATGCTGATGCACCAAGGCGTGCTAGATGAAAAAGTCCATGTGGAGCATTACTTGCCTGAGATGGCAGGCAGTGGTTTTGCGGGGGCGACGGTACGTCAGGTTTTGGATATGACCACAGGCATTGATTACTCGGAAAACTATGCGGATCCGCATGCCAGCATATGGAGCCATACCTATGCAGGCGGCATATTGCCCCGTCCGGCGAACTATTCCGGTCCAGATAGTTTTATGGCCTATATGCCGACCGTGAAAGCGCTGGGTAGTCACGGAAAGGAATTCACTTACCGCACCGTCAACAGCGATGTGCTGGGTTGGATCGTTCGACGGGTCACCGGCCTTGGCTTAGCTGATCTGGTGTCGCAGATGTTGTGGCAGCCTATGGGTGCCGAGGATGAGGCTTGCTACACCATCGACAGCTGCGCCATTGAATTTGCGGGCGGCGGACTAAACGCCACGCTGCGTGACATGGCGCGTCTGGGTGAACTGATACGCCAGCGAGGGAGTTTTGCGGGGCAGCAAATCATTCCCGAAGCGCTCATCGCCGATCTGCATCGGGGCTCGGACCCGGCCCAATTTGTGGCCAATGGGCCACCGACTTTGCGCGCTTGGAGTTACCGCAACATGTGGTGGGTTTCGCACCAAGCAAGCCAAGCCATCATGGCACGCGGAATTCATGGGCAAAACATCTATATCGACCCGCGCGCAGAAATGGTGATTGCGCGTTTCGCCTCGCATCCGGTGGCCGCCAATATGGTCAATGATGTGTACACCCTACCCGCTTACGAAGCCATGGCAGCGCATCTGCGCCACACTTAACAGCAGTCGGCGGCCTCAGCGTATTTTTTGCCCTTTGAGCACTTTTTGGTTCACATTGACCTGCTCAGTTTGGGTGCCTGGCACATTGAAGGTCACGCGTTGGTTGACCCGATCATGCGGCCAGTAGTCGGCCAGGGCGTAGTGCTGCGTGCTGCGGTTATCCCAGATGGCAATACCGCCGGCTTCCCATTGGTGGTGCACCATGAATTCGGGCTTTTTCATCCAGTCGAGCAAGAATTGCAGAATGCCGCGCGCCTCATGGCGGTCGATGCCTACGATGTTACGGGTAAAGTCTGAATTGACAAAAATGCATTTGCGCCCGGAGTCCGGATTGATGCGGACTACCGGGTGCACCACCGGTTTGAAGGCGCGTATTGCGGCCACCAGTGCCTCCTCGCCGCGCGCACCCAAGGCCTCGCGAAAGCCGGAGACTTCCCAACTATGCACCGCGCTCAGGCCTTGCAAGTATTTCTGCATACCAGGCGATAGCCAGTCAAAAGCTTTGCTGGTGCTAATCCAGCAGGTGTTTCCGCCGGATGGCGGCGTTACCGTAATTTGAATCGCCGTGCCCAAAGGCGGGTTAGGTTTCCAACTGATATCGGTGTGCCAGTTGTCAATGGCGGGCGGATTGTCTTTGTTGGAGACAATCATTTCCATCTCTGGAACGCCGGGCATTCGGTCAAAGTAGGAGCCAGCGGAAAGTGGCCCGAAGACCGAGGCCAAGGCGACGTGTTGTTGTGGTGTGATTTTTTGCGGCCGGAAAAATATGACTTCAAAGTCAAACAATGCCTGGCGCAATTCGGCTTGCACTGGGGCTGATAAAGGTTTGCTTAAATCGACCCCGTCGATCCAGGCCGCGAAATTAGGCATACGTGGAACGGGCGTGATGTGCTTGTAGCGGCGCGCGATATTGATAATTTTGAGTGGTTTTACGTTGGCCATGTCTCTGTCTCCGGCTTGTTGTTGATATTCATAGGTCCAGATTAAGTTTAGCGCCCCAGCACTTGGCAACAAAAAACGCGCCCGAAGGCGCGTTTGCATAGAGCTTGTTGGCCCGCTTTTTTGGCTTGCGCAGGGCCCGGGCTTGAAGTCGATCACTTCTTTGCGCACCGGCTTGGGTTGCACTGCGAGGGCAATGGTGAACCAGGGCGCTTGCTCATAGAGCTTGGTGCGTTCGGCCACGCCGGTGATGACTTTTGATTTGCTTACGATATCTTCATAAGACTGGTGGTGATTTTTTACAAAAATCGCGCAATTGTCGATCGCCAGATTGATCGACTCTCGCTTTAGCGACGAATCAAAATGGCAAGTCGCTTGCTGATAATCGCATCAGCCTCTTGCATGATGCGGTCGATCAGGACTTTCACACTGGGGATGTCATGAATCAGCCCCGCCACCATGCCGCAGGACCAGGCGCCAGCGTCCATGGTGCCGTCTTGCATGATGCGCGGGTACACGCCCGCTACTTCGTCCATGATGTCTTCAAACTTCAGGTCGGCACCCAGCGCTTTCTCTTTTTCCAGCAAGCGGTCCACGGCGTCATTGCGCAGCACACGCTCGGTATTGCGCACAGGGCGCATGACAAGACGGGTGTCCAGTTCACTGGCGGCCACGATGGCGTCTTTCACATTTTGATGCACCGGCGCTTCGGTGGTCGCGATAAAGCGCGTGCCCATGTTGATTCCTTCGGCGCCTAGTGCCAATGCGGCCACTAGCGAGCGGCCATCGGCCATGCCACCCGAGGCCACGAAGGGAATGGTCAAAGCTTCGGCAGCGCGTGGCAACAAAATAAAGTTGGGCACATCGTCTTCGCCCGGATGGCCGCCGCATTCAAAGCCGTCCACACTGACCGCGTCGCAGCCTATGGCCTCGGCCTTGAGCGCGTGCCGCACCGAGGTGCATTTGTGAATCACTTTGACATCCGCCTCATGCAAGGCAGGCAGCCATTTTTGCGGGTTGTTGCCCGCGGTTTCCACCACTTTGACGCCGCCTTCAATGATGGCGCGGATATAGCCTGGGTAATCGGGCGCGCTCACCGTGGGCAGGAAGGTCAGGTTGACGCCGAAAGGCTTGTCCGTCATGGCGCGACAGCGTCGGATTTCAGCAGCCAGCGCTTCGGGACTGCGCTGCGTGAGGCCCGTGATGATGCCCAAGCCTCCGGCATTGGACACGGCGGCTGCCAACTCGGCAAAACCGACGTAATGCATACCGCCTTGAATGATGGGGTGTTCGATGCCAAACATTTCGGTTATCTTGGTTTTCATGGCGGTGCTCTTTGGTTTGCTTTAGGTCTTCAGCGCGGTGATGGCGCAGCATTATGAATCGGCCGCTCGGCAAGTTCGGCGACCTTGCACAAAACGCACTGTCGTCTAGGTATCAGGGCCAGTCGCATGCGGTGCCCCACTGTGGCACACTCAAACGTCTTTGCACAGAGCAAAGATGCCGTCGCTAGCACGTGCACTGGACAGTGGTTTTTTTCAATGCGCTACGCGCTGCATGGGGCACACACAATGGGTACTACGGGTTTTCATGGCGCATGGTGGATATGGCCGTTAGCACTATTTTTGTATGGCATTTTCCGTGCCTGGTATGACAACTGGCGTGGCCCCTTACGCGCTGCTGAAGTAGACGCTTTTATGGCGCGTGCTGCGCAGGCGCCCGGCGCACGCCACACGGATTTGCAGGTATTGCGCCGTTTCATGGAAACGGACGATGGCAAAGAGTTTGTGATGTGCAATTTAGTACGGCTGCATCCCCACGATGTGGCCCATCCGGTGACCGGGAAAATGTATAGCGCACGGGCTATGGTGCAAATGTATTTCAGTGGTTTTATACCGACGCTGTTGCGCTCTGGCGGGCATCCCATGATGATGATGCGCCAGGTGGGCGGCTACGTGGACGCATGGAATACGGCGCCCGATCCGGGATGGTCTATTGTCGGCATGGTCCGTTACCGCAGCAGGCGCGACATGATGGTGATCGCGACGGATCAGCGGTTTTTTGATGTCCATCCCTTCAAGATTGCGGCGATTGCCCAGACTTTTTCCATTCCGACGCAGCATGTCTTTGGTATGGCCATACGCCCGCGTACTGGCGTTGCTTTCCTACTGGTCCTGCTTGCCTTAAGCGTGCATTTAGGCTCGATGATTCTCCTTTTTTGATCCGGTTAAGGACGCTATCTGTGGCCGTTCGGCTCACGTGCGGGTCGGTTCAAACTCCGTCAATTCGCTGAAATTCGCTACCTGGACCCTTTGCTTTGGTCCTACTGGTCTCCTTTAGGCCACTTTTGTTGCATAAAAACAACTATTAAAACCGTCAACTCGACGGAAATTGGCGGTGCATCGAGGTTCCCGCCTCGCATCACGCTTACCGGTGGCTATGGCTCGAAACGTGCTTTAAGCACTGTGCAGCGCTAAAAGCTTCGGTTTTTTGCTGCGAATCTCTTTTTCTTGTGAGTTACCTGACACCGGAAGTGGTTTGATGACTGCGCCCTGCCTGAAAAACGTCGATTTTTCCCGATTCCAGCAGCGGGTGGGGCCCGCTTTGGCCTTTTTCCGTCACTTGGCCCAGTTCTAGCCGCTATGCAAGCCCCCATTGCCCATACTGCAGTCCAATGCTTGACAGCGATTGCGCAGCACCACGGCTTGCAGGTAAATCCTGAGCGTCTGATCGCGGACTACGCGCTGGGGGCCGAAGAGCCAAACCACCTCGTGATGTTGCGCATGGCTGCCGATATCGGTTTCAAAGCGAAGTTGGAGTCCATGTCCTGGGATGGACTGCTTGCCCAGGGCGGTGTATTCCCGCTCATCGCCTACACCCGAGTAGGAACCATGGTTATTGTGGTTGGTGCCAGCTTGGAGGGCTCCAAGAAAATTGCATTGCTCGATCCGGCGAGTCCGCAGGCGGTTGTGCAATTGGTGGATGAGCAAGGTTTTTCCGATTTGTGTAACGGAAAAGTCATGTTGCTCAAACGCGAACATACATTGACCGACCCGGATCAAAAGTTTGGTTTTGCTTGGTTTATTCCCGAGATTTGGAAGCAGAAAGAGGCTTTTAGAGACATTTTCATTGCGGCAATCGCAATTCAAGTGCTCTCTATGTCTTCTCCGATGTTTTTCCAACTGGTGATCGACAAAGTACTGACGCACCAGAGCGAAACTACCTTGTGGGTCTTGGCGGTAGGCATTGCGATTGCCATCGCCTTCGACTCCATTTTCGGGTACTTGCGCCAGATGTTGACCTTGGCCGCCACCAACAAAATTGACATGCGCCTGACCCGGCGCACCTTCTCGCATTTGCTGTCATTGCCGATTGATTACTTTGAAACGACCTCTGCGGGCGTGGTGACCCGGCATATGCAGCAACTGGAAAAAATCCGCAATTTCCTAACCGGTCGCCTTTTCTTCACCGGCTTAGACATCCTTTCTTTGCTGATATATCTGCCGATTTTGTTCGCCTATTCGGTTCAATTGGCACTTATCGTTCTCATGTTCACCCTCGTGATTGGAGCGGTCATTGCGGCCATGGTGCCGACCTACCAAAAGCGACTGAACGCGCTTTATGCCGCTGAAGGGCAGCGCCAGTCGATGCTGGTAGAGACCATCCACGGCATCCGCACCGTCAAAGCGCTGGCCATTGAGCCCAGCCTGCGCCGCGTCTGGGATCAGCGCTCTGCGGAGGCTATCACCATGCATTTCCGTGTCGGCCGCGTATCGCAAACTGGTAACGCAATCACGGATTTTCTGGGCAAATTACTCCCGGTGGTCATCATCGTCATTGGCGCGCAGCAGGTGTTTGACCAGACCCTGAGCGTGGGTGCTTTGATTGCTTTTCAGATGATTTCAGGCCGGGTATCGCAACCTTTAATTGCGATGGTTGGCCTGGTGAACGAATACCAAGAGACTGTCCTGTCTGTGCGCATGCTGGGCGAAGTGATGAACCGGCAGCCCGAAGGGCGGGCGGCGACTACCGGCCTGCGACCCACTTTGGAGGGGGAAATCCGCTTTGAACAAGTCACCTTCCGCTACCCGGGCGCTACCAATGCTGCATTAAATCGGGCCACTTTTACGATTCCATCGGGGGCCGTCGTTGGCATCGTAGGGCGCAGCGGCTCTGGGAAAACCACTGTAACCAAGCTCATCCAAGGCCTGTATCCATTACAGGAAGGCGTGGTGCGTTTTGATGGTGTGGATGCCCGTGAGATTGAGCTTTCGCATTTGCGTCGGCAGATCGGTGTGGTCTTGCAAGAGAACTTCCTGTTTCGCGGCACGGTGCGTGAAAACCTCATGATTGCCAAGCCAGACGCTTCTTTTGAGGATATTTTGGCCGCTGCCCAAGCTGCCGGCGCTGATGAGTTCATCGAGCGGATGGCGCAGGGCTATGACACCCTGCTCGAAGAGAACGCCACTAATCTATCCGGCGGCCAGAAGCAGCGCCTGTCGATCGCCCGCTCCCTGCTGACCAAACCCCGAATTTTGGTCTTGGACGAGGCTGCAAGTGCACTCGATCCGGAGAGTGAAAGCATATTTATCAACAATCTTTCAAAGATTGCCCAGGGTAAGACGGTGATCATGATTTCCCACAGGTTATCCACACTTGTTAACGCGCATACCATTCTTGTCATGCAAAACGGCCAACTGATGGACAGTGGCCGCCATGCTGAACTACTGACTCGCTGCGAGACCTACCAAACGCTATGGAACCAGCAGACCAGTCACATTTGAAGCCCAAGGGCGCTCCAGGCAAGGCAGTCACGGCCGTTGACTTCCTGCCGGACGCGGACGCCATTGAGCGTACGCCTCTGCCGTGGATCTTGCGTACGACGACCCATGTTTTGGCTTTGGCTTTGGTGTCTTTTATTGTCTGGGCCAGTTTTTCCGAGGTGGAGCGCATCGTCGTCGCGCAGGGTCGTCTGGTCAACCCGCTTCCCAATATCGTTGTGCAACCCCTAGAAACCTCGATCATTCAGAAAATCCATGTGCGGGCCGGTCAAATTGTCAAAAAAGGCGAAGTCTTGGCCACCTTGGATCCCACCTTCGCGCAGGCCGATGAGGCGCAACTGCGGACACGCTTACAAAGTTTGGACACCCAGACACGGGGCTTGAACGCGGAGCTGCAGGGGCGCAGCCCGCCCGTCAAAGATCGATCTAAAGCGGCGAGCAAGGGTGGAGATAAGCCAAAAAGCAAAGACGCTGACACTATTTTGCAGGCGCAACTCTCCAGCGAGCGCCAGGCGAATTACACCGCCCAGCTATATAAATTAGAGCAAAACATTGCCCGCGTTAAAGCGACCATGGATACGAATCGGCGTGATCAACAGGTGATGTCCCAGCGCATGAAGTCCTTAATTGAGCTTGAAGCCATGCAGGAGACCCTTATGGCGCAGAACTTCGGTGCCCGAATGCAGTTACTAGAGGCGCGCGACCGGCGCCTGGCATCAGAGCGTGAAATGGAATTGTCAAGAAACAAGGAATTAGAACTTAGAAGCGAATTGTCGACACTTGAGGCGGAAAAGCTCGCTTTTATAAGAAGTTGGCGCCAAAAAACCATGGAAGAACTGCTGAGTACCGCCCGTGACCGCGACGGTATCAATGAGCAATTGCAAAAAGCCGACAAGAGAAAGCAAATGGTTTCTCTGGTGTCGCCGGTGGATGCCGTGGTGCTGGACATGGCGAAATTGTCCGAGGGGTCGGTGGTGCAGGGGGCAGAACAGATGTTTACGCTGGTCCCCCTAGGCACCGAGCTCGAGGCGGAAGTGCGGATCGACTCCTTGGATATTGGTTATATCAAGACCGGCGACCAGGCCCATTTGAAGTTAGACGCCTTCCCATTCCAAAAGCATGGAGCACTGGACGCGCACATCAGAACTATTAGCGAAGACGCCTTTCGCAGGGATGCCGCAGGCGCCTCGGGGGGCTTGGACGCCTACTACCTGAGCCGGATTAGCTTTACCGGTTCCACATTGCGAAATATGAATGAAAAAATCCGACTTTTACCCGGAATGACCTTAAGCGCCGAAATCGTCGTTGGCAGGCGTACGGTGATGTCTTACTTGCTGTGGCCGCTGACCAAGGCCATGAAAGAGTCGATCCGCGAGCCCTGAAATTCAATTAACCCGAAATATCCGCCAACCATTTTCCATTTTCCGAATACTAAATTTCCAACCTAAATCATGCCGCTTAATGTAATTAATAGCAGACACCCGGGCACTTTGTGCCAAACGGAAGTCATCGATCAGGATGGAATCACCCACGCCCATGCGATTAAACGGGTAGCGGCGCAAAGGCGGCATTTCGACGCCGGATTCAGGCGAGTCAATGGTATAGGTCGGGTTCAGCATGGTAATTCTCCAGCAGTGTCTTGCATGAAGTATCGGCACCTGGCCCATTTTCTTGAGTCCGGTCGCCACATCCGCCGCACGAATTCTGCAATTTTCAATATGGCGGTAAGGGCCCAGCCTTTACCTGCGTTACACCTACTCTTATCAAATAAACCAAATATTGCAATAAAAGACGTGGAAAATGAGAAAATGTCAGACTCCACCTGGTCAGTGAGGGAGATTTGCTTTCGAGCCGTGCGGAATTGGGAGATTCCCGCGCAGGCTAATGTTTATTGCATTTTGGTCGATGCATTCGATTACCGCGGAATTTTTTTGGCGCCAACCCCGCGTGGCGCCTGCGCCTGTGTTTTTTGTTTGATTAGGCTTTAACGTGGCATTTAGTTCAGACTATCTGTTAGGAGTCAGCGCCTCTGAGGTGGCGGGCCTAACGACGTCTGAAATCGCTTCATTGACCGCGGTCCAGGTAGGCTTGATCCAGGACACTTCGTTCGCAGGGCTGCGCACTGCACAGGTTCAAGCCTTGTCGATAGGGGCTGTGCGTGCCCTTTCCGGTGATCAAATTGCTGCGCTCACTACTTCGACATTAGCAGCGCTTCCACTAGAAAACTTCAAGCTGCTATCAGCTGTCCAGCTCGGTACCTTGACCAATTCGCAAGTCTATGGCCTGAGCACATCCCAAGTTCAATCATTGACGGTGGTCAGTATCAGAGCGTTTAGCGCTGAGCAAGTTGCTGCCTTCTCAACGGTTGACTTCGCAGTTATCTCCGCGCCGGTTATCAACGCGTTGAATGCAGATCAATTTGCGGCGCTAACCACAGCCCAAATTGTGGCGTTTACCACGGAGCAAGTACAAGGTTTCAACAAGGCCAATGTACTGGCGTTGACGCAAGACCACATGGCGGCCCTGCAGACCAATGATGCCGCGGCGCTGTCGGTTCTCAGCATTGCGGCGTTGACCTCAGATCAAATGTCGGCGCTTTCTACTGCGTCTTGGGCCGCGATTTCGACCGCGCAGTATCCCGGCCTGAACAGCAGCAATATCGTGGGCCTGACCAGTGCGCAATTGAGGCTCCTTGACAACGCACATCTACTTGCGCTGACCTCGGCAAATTTGCGCAGCCTTGCCGATGAGCAAATTGCGGCTTTCACCACGGCGCAGCTTGTTGCACTTTCGACCTCTCAATATGCTGGCTTAAGCACCACAAATGCTGCAGCGCTGCTCACCGCGCAGGTGCGTGCTTTAGAGGCCTCAGATGTTGCGGCACTTAGCACGGCCAGTGTCCGAACTTGGTCTGTCGATCAATTAGCAGCCCTTACCACGCAGCAATTTGTCGCCCTTCAGAGCACCCAGGTGGCTGCTATGGGCAGTGACCAAATAGTGTCCCTGAGTACGGCACAAGTACTGGCGCTCACCAGTGTGCAAGCAGGGGCTTTACCGACTGCCAGTACAGCGGTACTGAGTACCGATCAGTTAGCCAACATGCAGGCAGTTTCCCTGTCGGCTTTGCAGACGGCCAATATGCGGGTGCTTTCGACCAGCCAGCTAGTCGCATTGACGAGCGACCAAATGGCTGCGATGTTGACGGGACAGTTGCAAGCGCTGCGTTCGGAAGCCGTCGCCAGTTTGACCACGGCCCAAATTGTTGCAATGCGTACATCGCATTTCGCGGCCTTGAAAACGGCGCAATTGGCTTCGCTGGTGACTAGTCAAATCGCAGCGATTGAAACGAGCGATATCAAAGCCATTCCCACGGAGAATATCCGCAGCATATTGACTGCCCAAGTGGCTGGTTTGACCACTGACCAGATCGTCGCTTTGACCAGCGCGCAGGTACAAATCATGGGCACCGCGCAGGTGGCGGCGCTGGGTACAGCGCAAGTCGCGGCAATGGAAGTGGTGGATCTCTTGGCCATGACGAGTCTGCAGGTGCGGGCCATGGGCCTCAACCAAGTTGCCGCGTGGACTACCACGCAATTTGCAGCCTTGGCGACCTCACAAATCAGCGTGTTGAGTTCGGCCCAAACAGGCGCTTTCGTCACCAGTCAGATCGCGGCGTTGAAAACGAGTCAGTCCGCCGCACTAACCACCACTAACGCAAGCGGGCTGATCGCAGATCAGATTAGTCAATTCTCCACGGCCAGTGTCGCAGCCCTCGGTTCCGATCCGTTGCGAACTTTAAATAGCATCCAAATTGTTGCACTGACAACCGATCAAGTTGTTGCACTAACGACCAATCAATTTGCCGCCTTGACAACCGCCAACGCGGCGGGTTTAAGTCAAGGACAAATGGCCGCCATTGAGACGCGAGACATTCAAGTCATTGCAAGTGCCGCAATCAAAGCATTGAGCTCAGCGCAGGTTACTTCTCTTCGTACCGATCAAGTCGCTGCAATTTTGACCTCGCAAATCAATGCCGTGGGAACGCAGCAACTGTCAGTCTTGGGCACATCGCAAGTGGTTGCCTTGACAGGTAACTTGATCCAAGCGCTCAGCACAGCAAGCGCACGTGCACTTACCGGCGATCAGCTAGCCGCGTTAGAAACCTCCAAACAGGTACTTTTAGCTACCTGGCAATTGCAAGCCCTCTCATCGGCCCAAATCAGTTCATTTTCTACCAGTCAAATAGCCGCCTTCAGGACTGCACAAATAGAGGGGCTTACCACCGCAAATATTCAAGGCCTCTACACCGCGCAAATAGAGGCGATTGAAACCGTTGACCTGGTACGACTAACGACACAAAATCTAGTAGCGCTTGGATCGGATCAAATTCGCGCCTTTGCTACGCAGCAAGTCGCTGCCATGATGACGCAGCAATTTGCTGGGCTTGCGACTCGACAATCTGCGGCACTCACTACTTCACAGATAGACGCGCTGACCACCGCTCAGGTGGCAAACCTGGGTACGGCTAATGTGCGGGCGCTGGGTACCAGTCAGATCGCGGCGTTACAGACCAAGAATATTGTCCAACTTTCCAGCGCCCAAATTCGCGCTATGGCGTCCGGTCAAATTGCTGCGTTGACGAGCAATCAGCTGCTAGCTTTGGTGACAGTGCAGTTCGATTCGATGAGCTCGGCAAATGTCGTTGCCTTAACGAGCGCGCAATGGCAAGCGATAGAAACCTCTGACCTGCTGGCGATCACTACCACCAATCTCAACAGTATTGATGTTTCGCAAATATCGGCATTGTTGACTAGTCAAGTCATTGCCCTTGGTACATCGCAAGTTCGCGCACTGGTAAGCAGACTGCTGGCTGCTTTGACAACGGATCAAGTGGTTGCGCTCTCAACCTCACAGGTTAATGCCCTGTCGTCTATGCAGACCGCTGCTTTGACAGATGCTCAAGTTCTCGCACTCGAAACAGCGGATTTGGTAGCCGTAACTACACAAAATATTCGAGTCTTTTCGTCTGCCCAAGTGGCTGCCTTGGGGACAGCGCAAATTGAAGCGCTCAGTACCAACCAGGCTAGCGCGCTCAGCTCTGCAAACGTCGCAGCCTTGACGCAAGATCAAATCAAAGCACTAGAAACTGCCGATTTAGCGGCATTGACTACTGCCAATGCGCGGGTATTGTCGGCGGACCAAATGGTGGCGTTGGGTGCTGCGCAACTTGCCGCGCTTACGACGAGTCAGTTTGCAGGCCTTAGCAGTGCCAATGTAACTGCGCTCAGTCGCACCCAGATTGGCCAGATACAAACTACTGGTTTGGTTGCCATTGCTACAGCAAACATGCAGGCCATCAGCACGGCGCAGCTACTAGCCTTAAGTACGGCGCAGCTATTGGCACTGACGACAGCGCAGGTAGTGGGGATGCTCAGTACGCCTGACCGTGCGGTAGTGGTCGGCACGCGTGCACCGGTGATGATTGCGGGCGACCCGCGGATTGCTACGCTGACGGAAAGCCAGATTACCGCATTGAGCGCCAGCCAGGCATCTGCGCTGACGACAGCGCAAGCGTATTGGATGAGCACGGCGCAGGTACAGGCCTTAACGACAGCGCAATTTGCGG
>Ga0209358_10001506_pt1 | contig 18421 bp, 16 predicted proteins | sample LauGreFa1BDMLBSN_2_FD_187574 | JGI IMG/M metagenome (GOLD analysis project Ga0209358, IMG submission 187574) | Freshwater lake microbial communities from Lake Michigan, USA - Fa13.BD.MLB.SN (SPAdes) (version 2) | ecosystem: Environmental > Aquatic > Freshwater > Lake | place: Lake Michigan, USA... | reverse complement strand
AACAAGGATGTTGCCAGAAACAGAAGAGGAATAATGAAATAATTCTTCATTCTTTTCATAAATAGCAGTTTGTTTGAGGCCTAAATTTATTAATATTTTATATCACAACATCAACTTGTTCAGTTCATTATGAAAGAAATTGAACAAAAAATAATAACCTGGATATTGTTTTATGTGGACCCTATGGAGGGGTGGCTTGCTTGAAATCTAAATTAGTTGCTTATGTAAACTGTTCTTTTTGAAACAATTACATGAATAAGGGTTAAAAAAATAACTTTTAAATTGATTTATTAAAAAAAATCAATGATTTCATTAAATTTTGTTATATATAAATAATTTATATATGATTGAGAGCTATACCGTTCCACGCAGGTTAAATGAGTCCAGTCTATTTGATCAAAGGATATTTCGTTTCAAACCAATTCAGGTTGTCTTTTAATCCCTCATAGAAAAAGAAAACTTCTCCTTTGACAGATTGTTTTCTGTTTGCGCTGATCATTTCTGTCATGAACTCGGGACTCGCGAGTCTGCTTCCAATTTTTACCAGCACACCCGAATAGAATGAGACTTTTTTATTTCTGTAGTATCCGACTTGTTCACTCATGACGGCATCATAAGCTGTTATATCGTATCGGTAACATTGGGGAATGACAGCATCTACCCAACCGCTGTCCACCCATGTTGGCCAATCTTGCAAATATTCTGCAAGCGACCATGGATAAGGACTTGGAGAAGATGATATAATGAGTGAAGGCTTTGCAGCTTTCAATTCTGTATAAAATCTTTTCATGAATTTGTTCAATCTGTTTGCTCTCCATTTCACCCAAGACTGGTCTTTGAAATCTGTTGGAGGAGACTGGTTGTTGTTCTCTGCTTTGTACTGTGCAACAGTAAATGGATCATACCCGGCTGTTGATGGCAGTGCTGGCAAACGGTCATCACCCTGTACACCATCAACGTCATATTTCGCAACGACTTCTTTCACTAGATTGATCATGAAATCCTGTACTTCTGGGTTGAATGCATTCAGCCAATCGAATCCATTTTTTACTACCAGCTTTCCAGCCTGATCCAATGCAGCCCAATCTGGTCTTGCATTTACAATGGGTCCACCATTGGCGCTGTAAGACGATGAGAATCCATATTCAAACCATGCATGCACTTTGAGTCCGGCTGCATGTCCTGCATCAATCATCTCCTGCAATGGATCTCTTCCGGCAAATTTTTCCAATTGTTTCACACCGGTGATGGCGCCCAAAACATTGCTGGGATAAATTGTTCTTGCATTGTTGTATACAACAATAAAAATTTGGTTGATGCCTGCTTTCTTGCAATTGGCAACCGTCTGTGCAATGTTATCTTTCGAATCCAATGCAGTGCTTGCAGTAGTAGTAACCCAAACACCCCGCCAAGCATTTGCATCCCATACAGGTGTGATGGGAGCAGGCGTTGGGGTTGTGTTATTATTGTTATTGGTGTTGTTGGTATTGTCAGTTGTTCCGCCATCTGTTTTAGTGCAGGCAAGGATGACTGCAATGGAAAAACAGATGGTAAGTGCTAGAGTGATTTTTCTCATAACTGTATTGTACTTGTATAAAAGTAAAGAAACAAAATAATAGAAGCATGCATGATTTTTTAAATAATCAACTTATCTTTTGCTTTACTCTACATGACCAAGCTGTTAAAAATATTTTTTGCGTGCTTTTTTTTATTTGTATTCCATGTCATCAATGGACAATCAAGACCCAATATTATTCTGTTTTTGGTGGATGACATGGGTTGGCAGGATTGCTCTGTTTCATTCTGGAATCAACAAACTGCCTTGAATCGTTTGTATGAAACTCCCAATCTGGAAAGATTGGCCAAACAGGGGATAAAATTTACCAATGCATATGCCAATCCGGTTTGTACACCTACCCGCATCAGTATCATGACTGGCATGAATGCAGTCCGACACAACGTTACCAATTGGACCAGCGTGCACAAGGATACACCTACTGATCACCCAGATGAGCATTTGATCCCTGCAAAATGGAATTTCAATGGACTGAATCCACTAGTAAACTCTTCCAATGCTGTTCATGCAACTGCACTGCCTTTGTTATTGCAAAATGCCGGATATCAAACCCTCCATGTTGGAAAGGCGCATTTTGCACCATATGGCACACCCGGTTCAAATCCTTTGAGCTTGGGATTTAACGTAAACATTGCAGGAACTGCTGCAGGACATCCGGGAAGTTTTTTAGCTGAAGATTTATACGGAGCAAAATCAGGAGATACATTATGGGCAGTACGCAATCTCAGCAGTCATATAGAACATAAAGATTTTTTAACGGATGCGTTAACCGAAGAGGCAATCCGTACAATTGATCAAAACATTCTTTCAGGTAAACCTTTTTTCTTGTATATGTCACATTACGCAGTGCATATTCCATTGAGCAAGGATCCGCGGTATTATCAAAAATATATTGACAAAGGAATGAGCGATGCAGAGGCCAGGTATGCTGGATTGATTGAAGGAATGGATAAAAGTTTGGGAGACATCATGCAGTATTTGAAAAAAATACAGGCAGATAAAAATACCTATATCATATTTATGTCAGACAACGGTGGACTGAGTCTGGCGCCTCCACGCAATGGAACCAATCATATACAAAATCTGCCTTTGAAAAAAGGCAAAGGCTCCTTGTATGAAGGAGGCATTCGTGTTCCCTTTGTCGTTGCCGGTCCGGGCATACAAGCTGGTCAAATCTCTCATCAATCGATTGTTGCTGAGGATTTGTTTCCAACAATATTACAATGGGCTGGAATCAATCATCCAGATGCAATTCAGAAAATAGATGGGAAAAACTTCAATGCTTCTCTGAAAAATCCCGCAAAAAAAGATGATCGAAAAATTTTATTGTGGCACTATCCTAACAACTGGACCAACATCAATGAACATGGAATATCATGGTGCTCTGCCATGCGACAAGGTAAGTGGAAGCTGATCTATTTTCACAAAGACCAGCAATTGGAATTATATAATCTTGATGAAGATATTCAGGAACAACACAATTTGTCTCAGTCGGTGCCTTCACGCTTGAAGGAAATGGCTGCTTTGATGACTGCTGAAATGAAAAACCGCAATGCAGAGATGCCCGTTGTCAAAAAAACAGGTCGTGCAGTTTTATGGCCTGACCAGGCAATTCAGTTTTTAAAAAAATGATTTGATGAGACAGTTGTGTTTAATGTATTTTTTTCTGTACTTCTTTTCAATGGGATTCTCGCAACCCAAGCGCCCGAATATCATCCTCATTCTAGCTGATGATTTGGGTTATGGAGATCTTAGCATATTAGGTGCAAAAGACATACGCACGCCAAATATTGATTTTATTGCACGAAATGGTATGCAATTTAAAAATGCATATGCCAATTCAACTGTCTGTTCTCCAACCCGTGCGTCATTATTAACTGGTAGATATCCAGATATGGTAGGAGTTCCAGGTGTAATTAGACAAGATCCGAAAGACAACTGGGGTTACTTAAAGCATGATATTGAACTTTTACCTGCATTGCTGAAAAAGCATGGATATAAAACAGCCATGATAGGTAAATGGCACTTGGGGTACAGTCTGCCCAATCTTCCTAATTCAAGAGGATTTGATTATTTCAAAGGATTCTTGGGGGATATGATGGACGATTACTATACACATCGCAGAGGGGGTGTCAATTGGATGAGATTGAATGAACTTGAAATAGATCCGCCAGGGCACGCTACTGATTTATTTACCCAATGGGGCATTGATTATTTACAAGAGCAAGACAATTGTAGTTCTCCTTTTTTTCTTTTTCTTTCATACAATGCACCCCATTTCCCCATTCAACCACCTCAAGAATCATTGCAAAATGTATTGAGCAGATTTCCGGGAATTGATGAAAAGAGGCAAAGGAATATTGCATTGGTTGAGCATCTCGACGCTTCTGTTGGGAAGATACTCGCAAATCTTAAGAAGAACAATCAACTCGAGAATACTGTCATATTTTTTACCTCAGATAATGGAGGTTCACTGCCTCATGCACAAAGCAACGGCCTCTTAAATGGCGGTAAGCAAGATATGTTAGAAGGGGGCATCAAAGTTCCTCTTTTTGTTCATTGGGGTAAGATGATACCCAAGGGAAGTGCGTCTGAACGATTGACAATGAGCATGGATATATTTCCCACTGTTTGTAGAATTGCAGGCATTGATCAAAGCTTTGAAGTCGACGGCGAAAGTTTTTTTAATACGCTACAAGGTGAAAAATTGGCGGATGAACGTACAGTTTTTTGGGTAAGAAAGGAAGGCGGCATGTACAATGGCCAGTCTTATTATGCCGCGAGGAAAGGACCATTTAAGTTGCTTCAAAACAATGCAGACGAAAAATTCAAGCTTTATGATATTCAAAAAGATCCATTTGAAAAAAATCCATTGGATACAAATTTCCTCGTTTATAAAGAATTGAAGAAAGCATTGTTGAAGCATATTGTGCAATCAATAAAAATGCAAAATTTCAAGTGGGATCAGGGATCCATTGTAAGAGGTGATAGCTCCAGGAAGACAATGGCCTTGGTTTTTACAGGGGATGAGTATTTTGAAGGATTGAAAACCATCATTGCAACACTTGCAGATGTAAACATCAAAGGCAGTTTCTTTTTTACGGGAAGGTTGTACAGGAATCAGGAAGTGAGAGATGCAATTATGCAATTGAAATCAACCGGACATTATTTGGGTCCGCATTCTGATATGCATCTCTTGTACAACGATTGGACCAATCGCAATCATTTATTGCTTACAAAAGATTCTCTGGTCAATGATTTAAAACAGAATTATCGATCCATGCAGGCATTGGGTATTGATGAGCAACAACTTTATTTTATTCCTCCATTTGAGTGGTGGAATGATTCAGTTGCAACATGGTGTAAGCAGTTGAATGTCCAATTGATCAATTTTACTCCAGGAACAGGGACCAATGCAGACTATACATATCCTGAAATGGGTTCTTCATACCGCAGTTCTGAAAAGCTTCTCGAGAGATTGTATGCGTTTGAAAAGGAACATTCACTGAATGGCGCCATGGTACTGGTTCACATCGGAACAGATCTAAGAAGAAAAGATAAATTTTATGATCAACTTCCTGCGATGATTCAATATTTTCGTTTGAAAGGATATGACTTTGTACGGGTGGATGAATTGCTAAAGAGATGATTTGTTTTTTTCAAGCCAAGACACTTTTTGTTCTGGCATATGATCTTTACATAGAATATCCTTATATAGATCAGGCCGTCTTGCTTTCATATATCTGTATCCTCCAGCAAGAGTAAGTTTTTCCGGAGTAATATTGGCTATAACAAAACTATAATTAAATCCTTGGCACTCTGAAATTATATCCCCAAATGGGTCAATGATCATTGAACAACCGTTTTTGAGTTGGTCATCATCCATACCAATTGGATTGGAGAAAACAACATATGCTGCATTGTCATATGCCCTGGATGGGAGCCACTTTATCAACCAATCTCTCCCTTTCATTCCATTGAACTCAATGCGAAGGGATGTTGGATCAATGTATCTGTTCTCCCATAACGCTGGATCAACAAACCCGGCACCAGGTCGGGTGGAAGGTGTGCACATGGTGACATGCGGCATAAAAATAATATCTGCTCCTAGCAACTTTGTTGCTCTTACATTTTCTATGATGTTATTATCATAACAAATCAAAATACCACATTTCCATCCCAAAATTTCAAATACGCAATATTCATTTCCTGGTTTGATATGCGGGTTGATGAATGGGTGTAATTTTCTGTACTTGGCTACCAGTCCGTTTTTGTCAACGCATACATATGCTTTGAAAATATCTTCTTTGATATCTTTTTCAAATAATCCTGCTAATACAATTATGTTGTATTTGCTGGCAATTTCCTGAAGCTTTAGAATACTTGTTCCATCGGGAATTGGTTCTGCGAGATCCAGCAATTGATCTTTATTAAGCTTTCTTGCAAAACTGTATCCTGTAATTGAGCATTCATGAAATACAATAATATCTGCACCTTCTGATGCTGCTTTTTGAGAAAGTTTTTCAATCACAGAGAGATTATATTTTTTATCTCCACTTTTGTTTTCAAATTGTGCAGTGGCAATTTTTATATGATTCATTTTGTAGTTTTTTCTAACTTTCCTAAAATTATACATTTTTAGAGAGTAGTTCATTTGAATAATTTATTTCAATTTCGTTTCAAGAATATTCTCTTGCATTTCTATTGAAAATAAATCATAGACAGTATGAAAAAATTATATTTAATTCTACTACCCTTTATCCTCATCAATTTTAATTTATATGCTCAAGATGCTGAAACTGAAATCAAGCATGTAATAAATGATTTGTTTGATGGGATGCGCAATGCAGATTCTGTAAAGATTTTATCTCTGTTTGCAAAAGATGCATTCATGCAGTCTGTTTCGAAAAACAAAGAAGGGCAGACTATGGTAAAGCGAGACGAAGTTGCAGGGTTTGCATCATTTGTTGGGAAGCAGAAAAAAGGTGTTGCAGATGAACAGATTGTTTTTGAGTCAATTAAAATAGACGGCGACCTGGCATTTGCTTGGACACCGTATACATTTATTTATAATGGGACATACAGCCACCGCGGTGTTGATGCCTTTTGTCTAGTAAAACTAGATGGCAAATGGAAAATTCAATACCTCATAGATACAAGAAGAAAGTAAACTGGTGTTATTGTGTCAGAAATACTTTTGCATAATTTATTTTTCTTGCATCCATGTGGGGCAGATGTGCCGTTAATTTTCTTTTGAATGCAGAATAATCTTTTGGTGCTTTAGGCGACCATGCAATTTCAGAGAGTGCCAATGCACGTGGGTAAGTCATGTACTCTGCATATTTAATATTGCTGATGTATTCTGTCCAAACATTCGCTTGAATTCCAACCACATGTTTTGTTTCTTCCTCAGTCAGCTCAGGTAAATCAGGTTCGAAGGAATATGATTTGGAAAGTGGGAGATTTCCTCCAATTGCAAGAGGTTCTGTTTTCGAATCACCTTGGTAATAATCAAGATAAAAAAAACTATTGGGCGACATCACTACATCGTGCTTTTGCTTTGCTGCTTCCACGCCACCTTTTACGCCCCGCCAAGACATCACCATTGCATTCGGTGAGAGTCCTCCTTCCAAAATTTCATCCCATCCGAGTAATTTTTTTCCTTTTGAAGTAACGAACTGATCAATGCGACGAATGAAATAACTCTGCAATTCATCTTCGTCTTTGAGTCCAAGTTGTTTCATGAGGTTTTGGCAGAATCGGCTTTCTCTCCACTGTGTCTTTGGACATTCATCACCACCTATATGAATGTATTGTCCGGGGAACAATGCCATCACTTCAGTTAATACATCTTCCAAAAATTTGAATGTCTCTTCGCGCGGAGCAAGTACATCTTCTGAAACACCCCATCTTGTTGCAACCTGATATATTTTATCGGGATTGCATCCGAGTTGTGGATATGCGGCCAGTACAGCCTGTGAGTGTCCAGGCATTTCAATTTCAGGAATCACGGTAATGTATTTGCTTGCAGCATAAGCAACGACCTCTTTGATTTGCTCTTGGGTATAGAAGCCTCCATGTGATTTGCCATCAAATTTTCTGTCGCGGTAATGTCCCAGCATGGATTCTTTTCTAACAGAAGATATTTGTGTGAGCAAGGGATATTTCTTGATCTCGATTCTCCATCCCTGATCCTCCGTCAGATGCCAATGAAATGTATTCAACTTATATACAGACATAACGTCTAAAAATCTTTTGATGTCTTCCACAGAGAAATAGTATCTCCCCACATCCAACATAAGTCCGCGGTAACCAAATCTTGGCTCGTCTTCAATGGCGCAATTCGGGACGCTGACCGTACCAGCCAATGCAACATCTCCGCTCATGGCTGGAGGCATCAATTGAAGCAATGTTTGTAATGCATAGAAAGCACCTCCACCGGTGCTCGCTTGTATATCAATTTTTTTGGAAGAAACTTTTAATACGTATGCTTCTTTGCCTATTGATGGATTCATGTTGAAGCTGATCGCAGCAGATTTCGCTTTGTTTATTGATAGTCCCAGTGCACTCACTTTATTCGCTTGATTCACCAGCAGTGCCGCAACAGGCATAAATACTTCGTTTCCAACTGATACCGACATTCCGTTTTTCAACAGAAAAGCACCTTGTTGCGCCTGAAGCTTTTTCGGTTGTGGAATGATGTTGTATGATTGTTGTGCATGCAGGCCCAATGCCAATACGAGACTTACAACAGATGCGATGAATGATTTCATATGACTTTATTTATAGGTGATGCTAGTCCTCTACAAGATATCATATTTTTTACGATACCTGCTTTGAAAAAAGCCGTAAATTTCTGTTTCTTAATTTGATCGCATGCAAAAACTATTCATCCTTCTTTTTTTGGTCTCTTGTCAGGTATCATTGAGTGCACAAAGCATCAAAGCATTTGTTGGAGGCACTTTGATAGATGGGTTTGGGGGGAAGCCGGTATACAACAGCGTTGTCATTGTTGAAAACGATCGCATCAAAACAGTTGGCGCTGTTGGCAGTACCATCATTCCAAAAAATGCAGAGATCATTTCAACAGAAGGGATGAGTGTGTTGCCCGGATTGTGGGACATGCATGTGCACCTGATGATCAATGGCCACAGCGACTATGATCATTGGGACAGTGCCTATATGAAAGATTTTGAAAAAGTGATCATGCCTGCTTCTGCACATCAATTGCTGATGGCGGGGGTTACGAGTGTAAGAGATTTAGGAGGACCATTGGAAGCGAGTGTCAATGTGAAGCGAAAAATTGATAGAGGTGAAATCCCTGGTCCGACACTGTATGTATCAGGACCATTTATTCAGCACAAACCCTATCCTCATACAGAAGCATATCGTTGGGGTGTAAATGGTGTGGAAGATGCACGTGCCAAGGTGCGCAAGATTGCAGAGGCTGGTGTGAATGTTGTAAAATTGATCGATCAGGATCAAATGACATTGGAAGAGGCACAGGCAGTGGTGGATGAAGCACATAAATACAACTTGCCTGTAGTGGGACATTCTCATCGTCCAGATGAAATCAGGGTTGGAATGAAAATAGGAGTGGATTGTTTTGAGCATACCGGACTCGCATCCTCACCTGAGTATCCTGAAGACATCATGCAAATGATCAAGGAGCGAACTGCTCAGATGAACAAGGGTCCTTTTTTCTGGACGCCCACTGTAGAAGGATTGTATAACTATGAATATATCCGTGACAATCCTGAGAAATTGGATGATCCATCTTGGCATTTGGGATTGCCAAGTAATATCATTAGTGATATCAAAGCTTCTTTGAAATATCCATCCCGCATGTCTTATTTCCAGTTAACACCTGTTCGTCGTCCAACACTGGAGAAAAAAGTCAATCAGTTGAAAAATGCAGGTGTTGTTTTGTTGGTTGGAACAGACAGTGGCATTCCTATGAAGTTTCACAGTCAGAGTACATGGAATGAATTGGATGTTTGGGTGAACAAATTTGGATTTGATCCCATGTATGCTATCAAGGCTGCCACGTATTGGCCTGCAGTAGCCATGAGAGTTGACAAAGATTATGGTACCATCAGTGAAGGAAAGTATGCTGATATCATTGCAGTGAAGGGAGATGTATTGCGGTACATTGATTTATTGCAAAAGGTTGATATGGTGTTCAAGCATGGCAAAAGAGTAAAATGATATGAAGCATCTTTTTTTGTTTGCAGCTCTTTTGTATTTGTTCACAAGTCAGGTTCAAGTATTTTCTCAGCTGCCCCTGTCCAACAGTGGCCGCATTGTTCGACACGAAAATTTTCAATCTAAGTATGTAAGTGCCAGGCATGTGGATGTCTGGTTGCCAGCAAATTATACATCATCCAACAAGTATGCTGTATTGTATATGCAGGATGGACAGATGTTGTTTGACAGCAGCATTACTTGGAACAAGCAGGAGTGGGGAGTAGACGAGACATTGTCGAGGTTGATGCAAAACAATCAGATACGTGATTGCATTGTTGTTGGTATATGGAATGGAGGTCAGCGCAGGCATGCAGAATATTTTCCTCAAAAACCCTTTGAAGCATTGTCACAGCCAGAGCAGGATTTGGTTTACAATGCATACAGGAGTGGCGGTCAATCTATTTTTGCCGGAATTTCCATTTCCTCAGACCTTTATTTACAATTTTTGACTGAAGAACTCAAGCCATTCATCGATCAAACATATTCCACTTTACCAGATCGCTCCAATACATTTGTTGCAGGCAGTAGCATGGGTGGATTGATTTCGTTGTATGCCTTGTGTGAATATCCGAAAGTATTCGGAGGTGCGGCATGTCTATCTACACATTGGCCTGGTTTATTTTCTTTGGAAAACAATCCTGTACCTGCAGTATTTTTTTCATACTTGAAAAAACATCTTGCTTCACCCAAGTATCATCGTATTTATTTTGATCATGGTACTGAAACATTGGATTCGATGTATGCTTCATTGCAATTACAGGTTGATGAAATATTGAGAGAAAAGAGATACAAGTCAAGCCAATGGATCAGTCGTTCTTGGCCGGGACAGGATCATTCAGAACGATCTTGGAGAAGCAGGCTGGAAGTTCCAGTTGTCTTTCTTCTAAAAAAGTAGAATTCGCATATCGTTTTTCATGCATTGATTATGGCAACACCCGAATCGTTCCGTAGCCATTGCTTAATTTTCTGTTATTGAGTAAGTGATTGTACACTTTTCCCAGATTGAAATCAAGCACTTGTGCGACACCTATTCCATTTGCTTCATCCCATGTAATGAACAGCCTGTTTTCTCCGATGCTTTCCATGAAATAGGTCTCGTTTTCATATGCACCTTTTTCATCACCGGCCATTGCTTGCCAGTGCATGGTAGAGTCTGTGTCGAATGTAACATGGTAAATGGCCTCACCGTATTTGTATTCAATTGTTTTGCCTAAGAGATCTTTTGGTGAAATATTCTTAGGCTTTGTTTCCTGTTGTTTACATGCAAGGAATAATAAAATCAATGGAATGTATTTCATTGTTGTTAAGATTTGATGTGTGGTTTTATATTTCAGTGAATCAAATACATCGTATGTATTCCCATTTTTCTTGTCATTTACGATTTTTAAACATGTCATAGCGTTTCCACATCAGTTATATCTCATAGAGCTCTAGCGGAAGTCCGTCAGGGTCGGAGAAGAATGTAAATTTTTTGTTGGTGATCTCATCTATACGAATTGGTTCGCAGCTAACTCCATGTGCAGCGAGTGCAGCAATGGATGCCTCAATATCTTTAACACTGAATGCCAGATGTCTTAGGCCACAGGATTCAGGACGCGAATTTCTAGCGGGTGGATTGGGAAATGAAAACAATTCAATTGTATAAATATCTTGAATGGCAAGATCTAATTTATATGAATCTCTTTCCGCCCTGTATGTCTCTTTAACAATATTGCAACCCAATACCTCCGTATAGAATCTTTTTGAAACTTGGTAATTAGAACAGATAACAGCAATATGATGAACTGATTGTAATTGTGGATTTGTCATGGTTAAATTTAGTAATCATAATGGAAATGGCATCTGGTAATTTGGATCTCATCTTCTATAATTCTGTAGACTAGCCTGCGCCCTTCATCTATGCGTCTTTAGGCGAAGCTGGTATAATTAAATCTTAATGGCTCAGGCATTTCAATAACTTCATATTGATTTCTGGAGATGTCTTTCAGTAACTCGTTTATATGTTTCACAAATTGCTTATCGTTTCTCAAAAGATGTAATCTTCCCAGGATAACTCAGTAAAAACAAATTTCATTTGTCAGCTAATTTTTTGACCAACTTAGAACCTGGTTTCAATACTTCAATGGTGTATTAACCCTCTAAATTGAGCGACTTAATTGTTCTTACAATTCTGTCCAACCATTTAGAGGTCAATACACTTCCCCGTAGAGCTCACTTTCGTTTCAATTGAACAATGCATATTTCATTTCAATAAAATATATTTACATACTGTCAAAAAAGGCTACCACTTACCTGTTGCGTATGAAAAGCTTAATAAAATATTGCATCCTTTCATTTGGAATTCTTTTTTCACCGGATTTTTCGAGTCCTGTTTTTGCTCAAAATCAACTCCTGACCACAGCATTTTGTCAAGAGATTTTTCCCCGACAGTCCCAGCATGTCCACGGCAGCAGTTTGGTGGCTCTGCCGAATGGCGACTTACTTGCTGTTTGGTTTCAGGGTTCGGGTGAACGCACTGCTGATGATGTGGTTCTGATGGGATCTAGAAAATCCAGGGCCTCCACCACCTGGTCTGCTCCCTTTTTGATGGGAGATACCCCGGGAATTCCGGATTGCAATCCAGTGCTCTTCCTCAATGGGAAAAATGAACTCTTCCTCATTTGGATCGCTGTATTGGGAAATCGATGGGAACAATCTATTCTTCGGGTTAGGCGAAGTTTGGAGTATTCATCTCAAGGATCTCCTACCTGGCATTGGCAAGATAATATCTTGTTGAAACCAGGAGATGATTTTGCAGCGGAGGTGAAGTTAAAATTCAAAGATCTTCCGAATTCCGATTTGGCTTGGGCTGAATATGCACCTGCTTATGAGCGTATGATTCATGAAGCAAGTATGGATACAAAAAAAAGAAGCATTGGCTGGATGACACGGATCAAGCCTTTGGTAGAAAATAATCGAATTGTATTGCCGCTGTATTCTGATGGCTTCAATTTTTCGTTGATGGCCATCTCTGAAGATGATGGAAACACCTGGTTTCCAAGTAAACCTCTTGTTGGAAAGGGCCCCATACAACCCGCTCTTGCCCGCAGAAAAAACGGGGATATCGTTGCCATGCTGAGGGATTCGGGAGATGGACCTGCAAGGATTCAGCAGAGTATTTCCAAGGACAATGGTATTTCCTGGACAGCAGCCCAAAAGACTGAATTTCCCAATACGGCCAGTGTGGAACTCTTAGCCCTCAAGGATGGACGCTGGTGGATGGTTGGAAATGATATTTCCAACGGCAGGTATAGGCTTGCGCTCTGGATTTCTTCTGATGAGGGAAAAAGCTGGTCGGTCCCGCGTTATCTTGAAAATGATCAGTCCAAATCCGGAAGCTTTTCTTATCCTTCACTCATCCAAGATTCAAGCGGGAAAATTCATCTCAGCTATTCCAGCCATTTACCCAAAGGCAAAACCATCCAATATCTTCAGCTTGATCCTGAAAAAATTTACTAGTAGCATGACACGAAAATCGCTTCATCTTTTTTTGATAGGAATCCTGTTTAACGCAGCAACAGTTCTTGCCCAGCAAAGTCCGCAGATCCATTCCGATAAACCGTTCAAGCAGGATTTTTCCATCAAGTATCCAGGTAAGGTTGAGGCTAGCGAACACTTCAGTCTAGCAGTCGAAAGAAATCGAATCGTTCAGTTGGTTGAAAACGGAAAACTGCTCCGGCCGACTTATGGAGCATTCCAGCAGGACGGCAAGCTTGTACCCGATCAGTCCTACCTGCCCATGAAAGACAAGCAAATCCTCGCAATCAACAACCATGAAGGCCAGTTGGTGTATCTGAGTGACAAGGTCATCATGAGTAATGCCTGGGCAGGTGACTTGTATCTTCCGCATGGATTAATGAAGGCCTATGCTTTTGTAGGCGGAAAGCAAATGGATTTTGTGGCAGTGGGATTTGGACAGATCCACTACTTGAAAAAAGATTTAAAAACAAGCCCATTGCAAGTCAAGCAACAAATCATTGATCTTCGGTATGATGAAAGAAGAAATCGTTTTTTGCTTCTACACAAAGATGGGATCTTGGGATTTACTCCCGAGGGAAATAAAGTGAGCGAACTTTTTACAGGCCAAGGTTTAAGCTCCTTTGATTTAGACCCGACGAAAGATTTGGCGGTCGTAGGAACACATAATGGTTTCTTTACCTTGGATTTATCAGACTTCAAGTCTTCTGCACGAATCACTAAGTTGCCATGGCCGGAAATCTCTGCAGTGGAAGTGGAAGGTGACGACTATTGGTTTGGCAGCAAGAAAGGAGCATTCCGCTTAAAAAAATCAGGAGAAATATCATACTACTTCGGTGAGCGTTGGCTCCCGGGAGAGCAGGTATTGGATTTAGCTATTGAAGGAAATGAAGTACATATCCTAACTGAAAACGGATTGGGTACGATTATTTTTCAGGAAATGACTCTGGCTGAAAAAGCAAAGCTGTTTGAAGATCAGGTTCGGAAGATGCATATTCGGCATGGGTTCAATGCCTCCCTTCTAATGAGTGAAAAAGGAAAGCTTCCCACAGGCAGGCTCAAGGATTCCGACAATGATGGGTTGTGGACTTCGATGTATTTGGCAGGAGAGGCCTTTCGGTATTCAGTGACAGGCTCTCAGGATGCCTTAGCCAATTGCAAAGAATCTCTTCTTGCCATGGAGCGTTTGTACACCGTCAACCCGTTAAAAGGTTTCCCTTCACGCTCCTTTGAACGAAGTGGGTACATTGAGCAATTAGATGATCCGGATCGCTGGCAGCATGCTACTGATCCCGAGTGGGACTGGAAAGCGACCACCAGCAGTGACGAAGCGATAGGACATGTTTTTGTCTTTGGTGTTCTGGCCGAACTCGTGGAGGATCCCTGGATCAAATCCAAATCCATTGAATTGTTGGAAAGCCTGATGGATCATATTGTAAGAAACAACCTGTACTTAATTGATTTTGATGGAAAGCCCACCCTTTGGGGGAAATGGCATCCTGACTATGTTAATGGGTTTCCCCCACAAATTGGAGACCGAAAACTAAATTCTTCCAACATTGTTGCCATGCTGCAGACGGCATTTCATTTTACAGGAAAAAAAATCTACAAAGACAAAGCCTATGAGTTGATGGAAAAATACGGATACCTTGAAAATCTGATGCGCCCTATGTCAGAGATTGGTGAGGCAGGTGATGGAAGTGGAGATTTGAGCAAACTACTCTCTGATTCTTGGAATCATTCCGATGATGAAATGTATTTCCTAGGTTATTGGGGGCTGTATCGATATGCGTTTACACCAGAGTTGAAAGAGAAATACAAAAAAGCGATTATAGATCATTGGCAAGCAGAGCGTCCTGAAAAAGAGGCCCTATGGAATATTTTTACCGCCATGGTACAGCCGGAAAATTTTGATCTTCATGAATCGATCTGGTTTTTGGAAAGACATCCTATAGACCTGATTGATTGGCAAACGCAAAACAGCCACCGACAGGACCTTGAACTTCTCTCTCCAAATTTTAGAAGGCAGACTACAAAGAGTGTTTTGCCACCATCAGAAACAAGGATTGCCCGACACAATGCCAATCGATTTACTTTGGATGGAGGAAGTCAAGGTTTAACTGCCTACAGTGCGGGTGACATCTGGCTCTTACCCTACTGGCTTGGCAGGTACCTCAAGGCGATTCAATAAGCATTGAATAATAAAAAAAGAGCTATGTTATTTCACAACTCTTTTTTTATGCAGCTCCCCTTTTCAACGAAAGATGCAATTATAATAATATGATTGAGTTTGTGAATAAGGAAATTGAAGCGTTGAACTTCCTGCAATTTTACAAGAAGGACTTAATTGTATCTCTGAAAATCAAGAAGAGAAAGACAAGTATGCCCACGATAACTTCATTTCGGTACTTTTTAAGAAATTGAACTAGCTTATTCATAAAACATAAAAAAGGTTACACTATAAAAGTATAACCTTTTTATCAGTACAGCTCCCCTTTTTGACGAAAGATGCAGCTATAATGCGATGATTGAGTATGTGACAATCTTTAAAATGAAGGGTTAAATTTCTAGAAAAGTGACATAGAACTACACATTTAATAGGGATGTCTACTACTTTTAAAGTGACACATTTTTACCATCATTGCCTTTCCATTGCTCCATAACTTCAGGGGCTGGTCTTGCATTGATTCCTTCTCCATAAACTGTGGCTGTACCGTGGGTGTAGAATGCTTCCCAATCAACACCTTGTGGGTCAGTTATCCAACTCTTTTGAGATTTTGAATAGCAACAAGTACATTCACCTTCTTCTCTAACTGTACCCTTTGCTTTTTGCATATTTTCATAGACTTCTTGCAATTCTGCTTCGTTCTCTAATTGCAAACCCAAATGCTCAATCCCGCTTTCGCTGTGTCCTGTGGAAATCGCATAATTTATTCTAGGGTCTTCCAACATCCATTTTGCATAGTCTGATTTTACAATAGCTGGCTGTGTGTTAAATAAAGCATTATAAAATTCAATGCTTTCATTAAGGTTTTTTACTCTTACGTGAACGTGAAATCTTTTCATTTTTCTGCATTTAAATAGTGAATAATTTTAAATTCACTATCAAGACGCGGGGAGTATTAAAAAGATGCAAATTATTTTTGTAAATCTTTTTTAACTTTTTGCAATGGCTCGCAACTGTCTTTAATTTCAAAGGAAATTAGATTGCCTAGTTTGTCTGTTTTAAAATGGCAACAAGTAATAAACTCAGCTTTCAACAATTGCCTTGCTCTTTGTATTCTTGATTTTGTTGCGGGTAAACTAAGGTTTAGTTTTTGAGCAATATCTGCCTGTTTCATATTATCAATATCGGCATATTTTAAAGGGACTGAATATTCCTTGGGCAAGAAGTTAAGCATTGGTAAGATATAGTTTGCAGCTTCGCTAAAAGCAATATTTGGGTCTTCATTTTCAAATTCAGTCAGATTGTCTAAGTTGGTGAATTTTGATTGCTTTCGATAATGGTCGGTTATGGTATTTTGTGCAATTTGAAAAAGCCAACTTCTAATATTTCTAACTCCTGATTTTGAAATACAAAAATTATAAACTTTCATTAAAACATCTTGCAAAATATCATTTGTCAAATCTTCCTCTTTTACTCTTTTTAAAATGAAGTTTCTCAACTCTTTTTTGTGCTCTTGCCAAAGTGCAGGAACATCACAATTCGTCTTTAATTCTTTTTGTATTTCCATGAATACTTATTGTATTGGTAAAAGTAAAAAACCTCACGCAAAACCTCACGCAAACCTCACGCAGAAACAACAAAGGACCCACGATTTAACGTAAGTCCTTGATTTTCATGTAGCGAGAACGAGATTTGAACTCGTGACCTCAGGGTTATGAAGACTTTTCAAGAAAATGAAGGCGTTGATTTGTAATGCGTTACGTTTTCACAAAACCGAAAACGACCGATTTTAGTCGAATTCAGGGGGTGTTTTCCTCACGCAAGGAAGGAAACACAAAATAACTTGCGTCCTTTATGTTTCTGCTTTAGACTGATTACTTATTACAGATTTCTATATAAATCATTTTACTTGGAATTGGACTATATGCTTTACACTGAGCACAAGTTTGAACGATTGGATTCTTAGGAATTGAAAAATAAAATTCATCCCCTTCTTTAATTGTGGATGGGAAAGTGCAGACACTTTCTAAACCAAAAACATTTTGATAAGTAGTATTGGTTGATGGATTTTGCCAACTACTTTCATACAATGCCTTATCTACTTCACCCTCGGTTATTTGAATTACATAATTCATACAAATCCCTTTCAACACTAACTTACCTTTAAAGCAAGCTACTGATGTATTATTTGACTTATTGCAAGAGATGTTTAAAAGAATAAAAAAACCGACTAAGTATTTTATCATCTTTGTTGGTATGAATATATTTTTATTATAATGCTTTAAAAGAAGTAATCTCATAACCAATTTCTTCATCTGCAATCTGCTTACTGAAATCAAAATATATATTTTTTGGATAATAAAAGATTTCATTATAATCTAAAGAATGCTGATAGGGATTTTTAGCTAAACTAATAATTATGAAATCAAATAATTCATTGATGGTTAGAATTGGCCCAGTTTTAGTTGAATCATATGGCAGATTATTCACTGTCTTGATTTTATCATTCTCTACAACAATAAGATGCGGACCAACTCTTCCTTGAAGACAATAACAGGATATTTTCATGGTCATTTCATAATTAGAAATACCCTTCTTTTTCCATAATGCCAACTGCGAAGCGGGATCTCCTTTTACTATTTGAATTTGATCTGGATTTGATTTTACACACCCAGTTAAACAAATTAAGAAACTAAGAAAAATTAAATTACGCATACTCTATGTATTTGAATAAAGTGAACATTTCCACTATTCAAATTTAAGATATTTAAAAAAAATATTATGGCTGATTTTTCAAAAACCTCACGCAAACCTCACGCAGAAACAGAAAAGGACCCACGATTTAACGTAAGTCCTTGATTTTCATGTAGCGAGACCGGGATTTAACCCGGGACCTCAGGGTTATGAAACGACCA